>SAMEA3663271__coassemble_83_pt1 | contig 60431 bp, 43 predicted proteins | sample SAMEA3663271__metabat2_low_PE_018 | metagenome-assembled genome bin SAMEA3663271 (sample SAMEA3663271) | pig gut metagenome | biome: pig gut; feature: pig-associated habitat; material: faeces | place: China | collected 2013
ACCCGTTTATCCACTGATTTATATTACCGCATTTACGCATATAGCAAACAGCAGCCTCGTAAATTGTCATAAGGCTGTCAATATCTTCAAATATTGATTTACTTATAAAAAGCGACATTAGAAATTTTCAAAATCAAGTTACAAATTTACTACATTTTATCCAATTTTTAGTACTTTTGCATACAATTTTCAGCCGAAGGCATTTCGGCAGTTTCCAAGGTATTGATATGAAAGAAAATATAAGTATTTTTCAACGTCCGTTTTGGGTTTCCGCTTTTGCTCTGACTGCTGCCATTGTATGGGGTTGGGCTTATCCGCTTATAAAATTAGGATTTCAGGAATTTCAAATAACGCCGGACATGACAAGTAGCAAAATGCTATTTGCGGGAGTCAGATTTTTAATATCCGGATTGATAATACTATTTGTAGCACGGCTTACTAAGAGAAACTTTTGCGTAAACAAGTCTTCTGATTGGTGGTTTATCCTCATTTTTTCAATAGTAAACACATCTCTCCACTATGCTTTTTTTTACTTTGGTTTGTCTCATAGCGAGGGGGCAAGAGCTGCAATACTTAATTCTATGGGTGTTTTCCTCGTTGTGATATTCGCATGCCTGTTTTTCAAAAGTGATAAGTTGACATTTAGCAAAATACTTGGTTGTGTTATAGGTTTTGCCGGTATTCTTGCACTTAATATTGGAGGCAAAGATAGCGGACATTTCACTTGGGCAGGTGATGGTATGATAATTGCGAATGCACTATGCTCCGCATTTGCTTCACTAATGACAAGGGGACTTTCAAAGAGAGTTGACGTATTTGTGGGTACTGGTTACAGCCTTTCTTTAGGTGGAATTTCACTCATTATCCCATCTGTAATTATTGGCGGAAATCTTCCTAATGTAACTATTTATGGTGTTGTAATACTCATACTTCTGATAGGAATCTCAACTATCGGTTTTACCTTATACAATAAGTTGATTACATGCAATCCTGTTGGAAAAGTAGCAATTTACAATTCACTGATACCTGTAGTAGGAGCTTTAACATCTTGTTTATGTTTAGGTGAGGCTTTCTATTGGAAATACGTTCTTGCCGGCTCTTTAGCCACTGCAGGTATATACATAATTAACAAGAGCAAAAAATAGTTTGATTTCAATCATTTTAATGTCAAATTGTTATCAAAAATATAAATAATTCGCAATATCACAAAGAAAATTTATCTTTTCTTGTGAAAAATGAAACTTATTTTATAAATTTGCAGTCAATATATAAAATAGGTACTAAAATGAATTACAATAAGGACGAAGAAACGAACTGTGTAATCGGGAAAAGTATTAAAAATATGAATAAAAACGTTGGCTTATATAGCCCTGAAAATGAACACGACGCTTGTGGTGTCGGTATGATTGTAAATATTCGCGGTGACAAATCACATCAGCTTGTAGATTCTGCACTCACAGTGCTTGAGAATATGAAGCATCGCGGGGCTGAAGGTGCAGACAATAAAACCGGTGACGGTGCCGGTATTATGGTTCAAATTCCACATGAGTTTATCCTTTTACAAGGAATTCCGGTTCCGGAAAAAGGTAAGTATGGTACAGGCCTTATCTTTCTTCCGAAGAATAAAGACGAGCAGTCGGAGATTCTTAGTATTATTTTGGAGGAAATTGAACGAGAAGGACTTACACTTATGCATCTCAGAAATGTACCTGTAAACTCTTCTATTCTCGGTAAAGATGCACTTGCTACTGAACCGGACATAAAGCAAGTTTTTATCACCGGTGCTACAGATATTGAAGGACTTGACAGAAAACTCTATATTATCAGAAAGAAAATAGAAAAACGCATTTCTAACAAGGACTTTTACATTGCATCTCTTTCCAGCAAAAACATAGTTTATAAAGGAATGTTGACGTCAATGCAATTGCGTGACTATTATCCTGATTTGACACAGCCATATTTTACAAGTGGATTGGCGATTGTCCACTCTCGTTTCAGCACAAACACATTTCCAACGTGGAGTTTGGCACAGCCATTCCGTCTTCTTGCACATAATGGCGAAATAAATACAATCCGTGGAAATAGAGGATGGATGGAAGCAAGGGAAAGCGTACTATCAACTCCTCTTTTGGGTGATATAAAACAGATTAAGCCTATCATTCAACCTAATATGAGCGATAGTGCGTCTCTTGACAACGTGTTGGAATTTTTCGTGATGTCAGGTTTAAGCTTGCCACATGCTATGTCTATGCTTGTACCTGAATCATTTAACGATAAAAACCCTATCAGTGAAGACCTCAAAGCATTCTATGAATATCACTCAATTTTGATGGAACCATGGGACGGTCCTGCGGCTCTATTGTTTAGTGATGGAAGATTTGCAGGCGGTATGTTGGATAGAAACGGACTGCGTCCTGCAAGATACCTTATTACAAAGAACGATATGATGGTGGTAGCAAGCGAAGCAGGAGTACTCAACCTTGAGCCATCTGAAATAAAAGAAAAAGGAAGACTCCAACCGGGCAAAATCTTGCTAATAGACACTGCCGAGGGCAAAATATACTATGATGGGGAATTAAAAGAACGCTTGGCTGCAGAAAAGCCGTATCGCCAGTGGCTTTCCACAAATAGAATTGAATTACACACTCTGCGTAGCGGTAGAAAAGTAGAAAACAAAGTAGCTAATTACAACAAGATGCTCCGTGTTTTCGGATTTACTCGCGAAGACATAGAAAGAACTATCACACCAATGTGTGTAAATGGTGCAGAACCTACAGCATCTATGGGTAATGATACTCCTATTGCCATTCTTTCTGAAAAGCCTCAATTACTTTTCAACTATTTCCGCCAGCAGTTTGCTCAAGTCACAAACCCTGCTATTGACCCTATTCGTGAAGAGCTCGTAATGTCGCTCACAGAATACATTGGTGCGGTAGGTATGAATATTCTTCTTCCGGACGAAACTCACTGCAAAATGGTGAGACTCCCCCACCCTGTACTCAATAATACTCAGTTGGATATCTTGTGTAATATCCGTTACAAAGGATTCAACACAGTGCAGTTACCAATGCTTTTTGAAAAGAATGGTGGAGAATCCGCACTTAGAGTAGCACTTAGCGACCTTTGCAGAAAAGCGGAAGAGTCTGTTGATGAAGGTGTAAACTATATAATTCTTACTGATGAAGGAGTGAATGAGAAGTATGCTGCTATACCATCACTCTTGGCTGTAAGTGCTGTTCACCATCATCTTATCTCCGTTCAAAAACGTGTTCAGACAGCACTTATAGTAAAAAGCGGTGAAATCCGCGAAGTGATGCACGCAGCCCTATTACTTGGCTACGGAGCAAGTGCTATCAACCCATATATGGCATTTGCAATTCTTGATGACCTTGTGGCTAAAGGAGAAGTGCAGATGAATTATGAAACGGCAGAAAAGAATTACATCAAAGCCATTTGCAAGGGACTTTATAAAGTAATGAGCAAAATGGGTATCAGCACCATTCGTTCATACCGCGGTGCCAAAATTTTTGAATCAATCGGTATCAGCGAAGAATTGCTGAGAGCTTATTTCGGAACTTCGTCCTCAACAATTGGCGGTATAAAACTATCAGACATTGCATGTGACTATTCACGATTCCATGACGCAGGCTTTGAAAACAAATCGGCTGATGAAATTTTACCAAATATCGGTCAATTCTCATTCCGCAAAGACGGAGAAAAACATGCTTGGAATCCTGAAACGATTTATAAACTTCAGCTTGCTACACACAGCGGTGATTATGCAAAATTCAAAGAATTTACTGCCACTGTTGACAATAAAGAACACCCTATATTCCTCCGAGATTTCTTTACTTTCAAAAAGAATCCTATAAGCATTGATGAGGTGGAACCTATAGAAAACATCGTGAAGCATTTCGTAACAGGAGCAATGTCTTTTGGTGCTATCAGCAAGGAAGCACACGAGGCTTTAGCACTTGCAATGAATATGCTCGGTACTCGAAGCAATACCGGTGAAGGAGGTGAAGATAGTGACCGTTTCCATAGCGAACAAGAAGGTATTTCGCTATGCAGCAAGACAAAACAGATTGCTTCAGGACGTTTCGGTGTTACAACGGAATATCTTGTAAATGCCGATGAAATACAAATTAAGGTTGCACAAGGTGCAAAGCCCGGTGAAGGCGGTCAATTACCCGGATTCAAAGTAAATGACATAATCGCAAAGACTCGTCACTCAATTCCAGGTATTTCACTCATTTCTCCACCACCACACCACGACATTTATTCTATTGAAGATTTGGCTCAGCTAATTTTTGACCTCAAAAACGTAAATCCAAAAGCAAAAATCAGCGTAAAACTCGTTGCAGAGAGCGGTGTCGGCACAATTGCGGCCGGTGTTGCTAAAGCAAAAGCGGATTTAATTGTGATTTCCGGTGCTGAAGGTGGTACGGGTGCATCTCCCGCTTCATCTATGCGATATGCCGGTATTCCACCAGAAATTGGACTTAGCGAAACACAGCAAACACTTGTACTTAACGGACTTAGAGGACAAGTAAGGCTACAAACAGACGGTCAACTCAAAACAGGACGTGATATTATTTCTATGGCACTTCTCGGAGCAGAAGAATTCGGATTCGGAACCACTGTACTCATCGTGTTAGGGTGCGTAATGATGCGTAAATGTCACCAAAACACTTGTCCGGTCGGTGTAGCTACACAAGATCCTAAACTGCGTGAAAAATTCCGCGGTAATTATAAGTACGTGGTAAATTATTTCCGCTTCCTCGCAGAAGAAGTGAGAGAATACCTCGCGGAAATGGGTTATCGCAGACTTGAAGATATCGTTGGACACAGCGAATTGATAGAAATAAAACAAAGTAATTCCACATCTAAAGCGTCCGGGCTTGATTTCTCCAAGATTCTTCATAAAATAGATTGTAATGCCGCACTGCATAACATTACGGACCAAATGCACTGCTTAGACGGCATCATTGATGCTTCTATGCTCAAAGCAGCACAACAAGCTATTGATAATCAAAAAGAAATATCACTCGACTACGCAATTTCCAACACAGACCGTGCCGTTGGTGCGATGCTTTCAGGAGCTGTGGCTCTCAAATATGGAAATGCAGGACGGCCTGATCAAACAATAAACGTAAAATTCAAAGGCTCTGCAGGACAAAGCTTCGGTGCTTTCCTTGCACACGGAATAAGTTTCAAACTTGAAGGCGAAGCTAATGACTATCTTGGTAAAGGTCTTTCCGGAGGTAGAATTTCCGTACAACCACCCGTAAGAAGTGATTTTGACGCAGATAAAAACACTATTGCCGGCAATACTATTCTCTATGGTGCAACATCAGGAGAACTCTACATTAATGGTAAGGTTGGGGAACGTTTTGCAGTAAGAAATTCAGGTGCAATAGCCGTAGTAGAAGGCGTAGGTGACCACTGTTGCGAATATATGACAGGTGGTAGAGTCGTAGTTTTAGGCGAAACAGGTCGAAACTTTGCAGCCGGAATGAGCGGTGGTGTGGCATACATTTGGGATAAAGACAGAAAATTTGACTACTTCTGCAATATGGAAATGGTAGAATTGTCACTCCTTGAAGACTCTGCTGCAAGAAAAGAACTTCACGAACTTATCAGACAACATTACCTCTACACAGGCTCACAACTGGCAAGAAAAATGCTTGACAATTGGAACCGTTATGTTGATGACTTTATACAAGTTACACCTATTGAATACAAACGCGTTCTCGCAGAAGAACAAATGAAGAAACTCCAGCAAAAAATTGCAGAAGTTCAGAGAGATTATTAACAAGAAGTGAAATATACATAATTTATACATAAAATGGGTAACCCAAAAGCATTTCTTACTATTCCGCGTCAAGAAGCAGGCTATAGACCTGTACATGACCGTATTAACGATTTCGGAGAAGTAGAGCAGACATTAAATACATCTGAAAGAATGCAGCAAGCATCAAGATGTATGGACTGCGGTGTACCTTTCTGCCATTGGGCTTGTCCTCTCGGCAACAGACCTCCGGAATTTCAAGATGCACTCTACAAAGGCAAATGGAAAGAAGCCTACGAAATACTCACCTTGACCAACGACTTTCCTGAATTCACAGGACGTGTTTGCCCTGCTCTATGCGAGCAAAGTTGCGTGCTTAAACTAAGCATAAATGCACCTGTGACAATCCGTGAAGATGAAGGTGCTATCGCAGAAGCTGCTTTCAGAGAAGGAATAGTAACTCCAAAACAATACGAAAGAAACGGAAAAAAAGTTGCAGTAATCGGTTCCGGTCCCACAGGACTTGCAGCAGCAAATCAGCTCAACAAACTCGGCTACGATGTGACAGTATTTGAAAAACTTGAATACGTTGGCGGACTTCTCCGTTTCGGTATTCCAAACTTCAAACTGAATAAAGCTATCATTGACCGCAGAATTGATATTATGGAGAAGGAAGGCGTAACTTTCAAAACAAATTCCGATATTGACATCAATAATCTGCCGGAAGGCTTTGACGCATACTGCATTTGTACAGGGACACCACAAGCTCGCGACCTTAACATCCCGGGACGAGACCTTAAAGGAATACATTTTGCACTTGACATTCTTTCACAGCAAAACAGAATACTTGCCGGACAAGTATTTACCAAAGAAGAAAAAATTTCCGCTAAAGGTAAACATGTGCTTGTGATTGGTGGCGGTGATACTGGAAGTGACTGTATCGGTACAAGCAATCGCCATGGTGCACTATCCGTTACACAAATTGAAATTATGCCAAAGCCACCGATAAACCAAAATCCTGCGACACCTTGGCCAATGTGGCCTATTGTGCTTAAAACAAGTTCAAGCCACCTTGAGGGATGTGAAAGACGCTGGAGTCTCACATCAAACAAATTTATTGGTGAAAAAGGTAAAGTAACCGGTGTTGAGGTGGAAGAAGTTGAATGGTTGCCAAATCCTGAAGGAGGAAGACCAATTATGAAACCCACAGGCAAAAAAGAAGTCATTAAAGCGGATTTAGTTCTTTTAGCAATGGGATTTCTCAAACCGGTACAACCGAATTTGGCAGAAAACGTATTCTTTGCAGGAGATGCTGTAACCGGACCAAGTCTTGTAGTAAAATGTATTGCAGCTGGACGTCAGGTAGCTAAAGATATAAATAAATATCTTTCATAAATTTTTGAACAACAAATTAAACCTGAAAGCAGAATATTTTCTTCATGATATCTGGTTTCAGGTTTGTTTTGTTTCAGTTATACAGATGCATCATTTCTATACCTTGCACTTCATGTGTAAGCAGTTGAATTGAGGTCTTCCATAAATGTTTTTCAGGCATTGAGTCATTGATGTAGCTGCTTGTTTGTTGCAAAGTCACATCATTTATATCATAACTATGCTTTTTTATATATTTCTGAAACAATTCTAAAGCAATACGTTTAGGATACTCTTGAATGTTAAATAAAGTATAATTAAACGAAATCTAATTTTTTCGTTTCAATTCAGATACAAAATGATGACTTATTTGTTTGAAAAACACAAAAAAAATCGTACCTTTGCAGAATTAAATTATTCTTATTTATCAAAGAAAAAATTAATCTATTTCTAAAATATTAGAATTAATAAATCACTATGAGTAAAGAAAAAAAATTCTTGACCTGTGATGGTAACCAAGCTGCTGCACATATAGCATATATGTTCACAGAAGTGGCTGCCATCTACCCAATCACGCCTTCTTCCACAATGGCAGAGTACGTTGACGAATGGGCTGCTGCAGGTCGTAAAAACATCTTCGGTGAAACTGTACTTGTGCAGGAAATGCAATCGGAAGGTGGTGCTGCAGGTGCCGTCCATGGCTCTCTACAAGCCGGTGCACTAACAACAACATTCACAGCATCACAGGGATTATTGCTCATGATTCCTAACATGTATAAAATCGCAGGAGAACAACTTCCCTGCGTTTTCCATGTTTCAGCACGTACTTTAGCGTCTCATGCATTGAGTATTTTCGGTGACCACCAAGACGTGATGTCTGTTCGTCAAACCGGTTTTGCAATGCTTGCTGAAGGCTCTGTTCAGGAAGTTATGGACTTGGCAGGTGTAGCTCATCTCGCTACCCTTAAAAGCCGTATTCCATTCGTAAATTTCTTTGACGGTTTCCGTACTTCACACGAGATTCAGAAAATTGAGATGATTGAGCAAGACGAAATTGCTCCGCTTCTCGACAAACAGGCTCTTGCTGATTTCCGTAGCCGTGCACTGAGTCCTGAAGCTCCTGTTGCACGCGGTATGGCTGAAAATGGTGACGTTTTCTTCCAGCATCGTGAAGCATGCAACAAACAATATGAAGCTGTTGCAGATATTGTAGAAGACTATATGGGTAAGATTTCTACAATTACAGGTAGAGAATATCACCTCTTCAACTATTATGGTGCTAAAGATGCAGAGAGAGTCATCATCGCTATGGGTAGCGTAACTCAAGCTGCTCAGGAAGCTATTGACTATCTCGTTGAAAAAGGCGAGAAAGTCGGTCTTATCTCTGTTCACCTTTACCGTCCATTCTCTGCTAAGCATTTCCTCGCTGCCATTCCTTCTACAGTGAAGAGCATTGCAGTGTTAGACAGAACAAAAGAACCGGGTAGCAATGGCGAACCTCTCCTCCAAGACGTGATGAGTTGCTTCTATGGCAAAGCTGATGCTCCTGTTATCGTAGGAGGTCGCTATGGTCTTGCTTCCAAGGACACCACTCCTGCAATGATTATCTCAATTTTTGATAATCTTGCTATGCCAATGCCAAAAAATCACTTCACTGTTGGTATTGTTGATGATGTAACTTTCACTTCACTTCCACAAGTGGAAGAAGTTGCTCTCGGTGACAAATCTACATTTGAAGCAAAATTCTACGGTCTTGGTGCAGATGGTACTGTAGGTGCAAACAAAAACTCTGTAAAAATCATCGGTGACAATACGAATAAGTATTGCCAAGCATATTTTGCTTACGACTCTAAGAAATCGGGCGGTTTCACTTGCTCTCACCTCCGTTTCGGTGATGCTCCTATCCGCTCTACTTACCTCGTAAACACTCCGAATTTCGTTGCTTGCCACGTTCAAGCATACCTTCATATGTATGATGTAACTCGCGGTCTCCGTGACGGTGGCACATTCCTCCTTAATACTATTTGGGAAGGTGATGAACTCGCAGCAAACTTGCCTGCAAAAGTAAAGAAATATTTTGCAGACCATAACATTACCGTTTACTACATAAACGCTACGAAGATTGCTCAAGAAATAGGTCTTGGCAACCGCACAAACACTATTCTCCAAAGTGCATTCTTCCGTATCACAGAAGTAATCCCTGTGGACCTTGCCGTAGAACAGATGAAAAAATTCATTGTTAAGAGCTATGGCAAAAAAGGTCAGGACGTAGTTGACAAAAACTATGCTGCTGTTGACCGTGGAAATGAATACAAACAGCTTACTATTGACCCGGCTTGGTCTGCTCTCGTTTGCGAAGGTACAACTGCTAACGATGACCCGGAATTCATCAACAAGCTTGTTCGTCCAATCAATGCTCAAGACGGAGACCTCCTCAAGGTTTCTGACTTCAAGGGTATTGAAGATGGTACTTGGATGCAAGGCACTGCCGCTTACGAGAAACGCGGTGTTGCAGCATTTGTTCCTGAATGGGTTGCAGAAAACTGTATTCAATGTAACAAGTGTGCTTTCGTTTGTCCTCACGCTGCTATCCGCCCATTCGTTGCTGATGCAGAAGAAATGAAAGCTGCTCCGTTTGCAGAAGAAGATACACTCGCAGCTATCGGTAAAACGTTTGCCGGCATGAGATTTATCCAGTCTGTTGACGTTATGGACTGTCTCGGTTGCGGTAACTGTGTTGACGTTTGCCCGGGTAAGAAGGGCGAAAAGGCTCTCGTTATGAAGCCTCTTGAAACTCAACTTGATGTTCAAAAGGAATGGGACTACTGCGTTAAAAACGTTTCTTCAAAACAGAATCTTGTGGACATCAAAGCAAACGTTAAAAACAGTCAGTTTGCTCAGCCTCTGTTTGAATTCTCAGGTGCATGTTCCGGTTGCGGTGAAACTCCATACGTGAAACTCATTTCTCAACTTTTTGGTGACCATGAAATGGTTGCAAACGCAACAGGTTGTTCTTCAATTTACTCCGGTTCTGTTCCATCTACTCCTTATACTACTAATGACCGTGGACACGGACCTGCTTGGGCAAACTCACTCTTTGAAGATTTCGCAGAATTTGGTCTTGGTATGACTATCGCTAATGAGAAAATGCTTGCTCGACTTTCTGAGCTTATGCAAAAAACTCAAACTTGCGACTGCTGCTCAGACGAAATCAAAGCACTTGCAGCACAATGGCTTGAAAACCATAACGACTATGACGTAACTCGCGAAGTCGCAGACAAGCTCATTCCTCTTTGCGAAGCTTGCGGATGCGACCTCTGCAAAGAGATTATTGCTCATAAACAGTACATCGTGAAACGTTCACAGTGGATTATCGCAGGTGACGGTGCTGCATACGATATTGGTTTCGGTGGCCTTGACCATGTTGTTGCTTCCGGAAAAAACATTAATATCCTCGTTGTAGATACAGAAGTTTACTCTAACACCGGTGGTCAAGCTTCAAAAGCTACTCCTGTTGGTGCTATTGCAAAATTTGCTGCTGCAGGTAAACGCGTACGCAAGAAAGACCTTGGTCTCATTGCTTCTACCTACGGCTATGTAGCACAAATGGCTATGGGTGCAGACAACGCTCAAACACTCAAAGCAATCCGCGAAGCTGAAGCATACGATGGTCCTTCACTCATCATCGCATATGCACCATGTATCAACCATGGTCTTAAAGCTGGTATGGGTAAATCACAACAGGAAGAAGCAAAAGCTGTAGAATGTGGTTATTGGCATCTATGGCGTTACAATCCGGCTCTTGAAGCAGAAGGTAAGAATCCATTCACTCTAGACAGCAAAGAACCTGATTGGGACAAATTTGAAGAATTCCTCAAAGGCGAAGTTCGCTACGCATCTGTTCTTAAACAGTACCCGAATGAAGCCGCAGAGCTCTTCGCTGCAGCTAAAGCTAATGCACTCTGGCGTTACAACAACTATCGCCGCCTTGCACAGCAGCAGTGGGGTGTTGACCCTGAAGCAAAGTAAAATTGTTTCATAATAAATATTTGTAAAGTGTTCCTCTTTTTTAGAGGGGCACTTTTTTTTTGAAGATTTGCACCGCAACAAAATTGCGTGAAAAATACTCACACAAGCACTATGTCAATAAACGGAAACACATTGTAGTAAATACTATTAAAGGATATAACAGCCGCCACAGGGAATCCTGCAGCGGCACACACATTATATTATTCTCAGGAATAACTTATTTGTTTTTGTACATAATTAAAGCAGAACAAGGCTCAACAATTACTTTTCCACCTTTTGAGGCACCAATACCGTCCATATTTATCTTGCCGTCTTGTGCCACAATAGTCCACTCTCCTTTTTTAACTTTAACTTCTCTCGCTTCGTCAGAGCCATTGAAGATGAGCTTTATTTCTTTCCACTCATCACCATTAGCATTATTGCATATTGAATATGAGATAAGACATGGAGCATCAACCTTATCAAACACGATATTCTTAGCTATTTCTTCTGCTGTTGTCATACGGAATGCCGGGTGATTTCGACGCATTCGGATAAGTTCACGATAATACTCAAATTGTTCTGCATTGATAGACTTCAAAGTCCAATCTATGGCATTGATAGAATCCGGTGATTTATATGAGTTGTGAACGCCTTTTTTGTCACGGAAAACCTCTTCTCCGGCAAACATAAACGGAGTACCCTGTGACGTAAATACGATAGTCTGTGCAAGTCTTGCAGCTCTCATACGCTGTTCTTTTGTTGCACCGGACATAGATTTTGCAAGTTTATCTGTAAGCGTTAAGTCATCGTGGCAAGAAACATAGTTAATAATCTGTGTAGGAGCTGAGGCATACGCAAATTTTGAGTTGTTTCCCTTTGCATAATCCACTTGAGGGTGTGCAGTAGAAGCCACAATACCGATTTTTACAGTTTCTTCATTTCCGGCTTTACCTGTCGCAAAACCACGATCCGCTGCATTACTATAGTGACCTTTTATTGCATCACGAATATCATCACTGAATACGGCTATACCCATCATTTTAGCGACATTTTCTTTAAGTGCACGACGTTCTATAGGAAGGGGAGAATCTCCTGCAGTCCAACCTTCTCCATAAACAAAAATTGAAGGGTTTACATCCTTGAGTTCTTTAGCCACACGTGACATTGTTTCGGTGTCGTGGATAGCCATAAGGTCAAAGCGAAAAGCATCAATATGGTATTCTTCAGCCCAATATTTTACTGAATTTACTATAAAATTCTGCATTTGTAGTCGTTCCGACGCTGTTTCGTTTCCACAGCCTGAGGCATCGCTATAAGAGCCATCTGTACGATGACGATAGTAATAGCCCGGAGCTGTACGAGAAAAGTTAGAATCATCTTTTCCTGCAGTATGGTTATACACAACGTCCATTATTACGCCGATTCCAGCTTGATGTAGTGCAAGAATCATCTCTTTCATCTCTCGTACTCTACTATAAGGATTCGCAGGATTTGTAGAATAGGAGCCTTCCGGCGTATTATAATTATATGGGTCATAACCCCAATTATACTGATTTGACGGCAAATTAAGTTCATCTACGCTATTATAGTCATACGATGGAAGGATATGTACATGCGTAATACCAAGTTCTTTTAAGTGGTCAATACCTGTTGCAAGTCCTTCCGGAGACAGAGTATTTTGTTCTGTCAGTGCCAAAAATTTGCCCTTATTTACTATTCCTGAAGTGCTATGCATTGAAAAATCACGATGATGCATCTCATAAATCACAACATCTGTGATATTTTGCACTTCCGGCCCTTTGTCATTATCCCAACCTTCAGGATTTGTCTTTGATAAATCAATTATTGCTGCTCTGTGACCATTAGGACCAACGGCTTTTGCCCATACCCCCGGGGTTTCGTCAAGCCATTTACCGGCATATTTAACTTGGAAAGTGTAAAAACAGTCACTCAAACGTTGTTTTACGGATATTCTCCAAACTCCATTATCTTCTTTTGACATATCAACAACCTTAAAAGGAGTAGATATATTATAATTGCGATAGAGTAGGACTTTTACTGAATCTGCCTCGGGTGACCACAAAGAAAAATGACTTCCATTTGCATCTGACATATATTCCAAGTCCGTACCATTATAAGACGGGAAATTGAGATAGTCAGAATCAGTTGATGTAGCAGACATAATAAAATTTGAAGTAAAAATAGCTCCGGCTAATGCTACCGGCAGGCATAAATTAGTAATTTCTTTATTCATTGGTATTATAATGATGTAGTTGATTGCCTTATAAATGCATACAAATATAGTATTTTTTGTCTTAAAACGCAAATATCTCATTTATTGGGGAAAATATCCTACAATAAAAAAGAATAGATAAATAACAATATATCAATAAATTACGTAGGAATATGTCATAATTTGATGCTTGTAGATTTTAATATTATAAATTTCTTTTAGAGTGATACAGAATATCCAAAATTATCACAAATTGCTGCTATTCGCAATACAAAATTCATAAATTCAAACACAACAAATTGAAAATTTGAAATTATTTACAGACGCAATCAGCAAATATATTCAACTTTATAAATAAATCTATACAACTTATTTCTAATGTAATTTAGCTTATTAAATTGCAAAATACAATCTTTTTCAATTCAAACTTTGCAACAACTGTACTCAAAACCACATTAACATATTTTAATTATAAGCTTATAGCTCTTATTATCAGTAATTTACATCAATTTAATGTAGTATTACTTTAACAAACTGCAATTAAAAACAACATTCGCCATACCGCCCATATTATCTATATATAACTTACATTATTTTATTTATTTAAGTTAATACACTTAAAGGTATGCTTTAATTTATTATTAACGCCTTCTTACTCTATTTACTTTTACAAATATCTATATTCTTAATAATTTTTCAGATAAAAATTTGCTATTTATATTTTTATATTGTATATTTGCAATGCTTAATTCAAAATCGCAAACAAATGGATTTGGTAGAAAGACTCAATATTTTCACAAAATCACAAGGAATCAGCTCTTCAATGCTTGCTGACTCTTGCGGCATACCCCGCCCCACGGTTTCTCAATTACTCAACGGAAGAAACAAAAAAATCAGCGATGAAATTATCAGCCGTATTCATCGCATATACCCTCAACTTTCTATCATGTGGCTTATGTTTGGCGAGGGAGATATGCTTGTTTCTGAAAATAATCAATTCTCAGAGCCTCAAAATGGCACAAATGACGGATTTTCCCAATCTTATCCAGCTGAATCACAACAAGGTAGCTTATTCATAAACACGGAAAGTCCTGTTCAAAATTCTGCAACAGATAATTCTTCCCCAATCTCCGGAATCATCAATATGATGTCTAATGGCGAGAAAAATAACATTTTTATAGAAAACACCGATAAAAAGGATTCTATATCCATTACCACGGATAGCCACAAAAAGATTACTAACATAGTAGTATTTTATAGTGACAATAGTTTTCAATCTTTCTCCCCTTCACACAACTAAGAGACTTTTTACATTTTGAGTTTCGCGAAATCCACTACATAGTAAATATTACAACTATATCTACATTATACAGGCAGATTAGTTATGCCGGCTGATACACTTTAAATATGTGGAAAGTGCAAATTGTACAATACCTGCTATATAATAATGTATAATCAAGCATTAGTTATACACCTATCTAATTGCAATAGACAATACATAATAAAAATATGAAAAGGAGCCTTTCACAAGACTCCTTTTTCGTTTCCAATAGGTACAATTTCTAAGGTAAAAAAGATTGTTTTAGGTTTGCGATACAAAGGTCGCAGTTTTATTTTACCCTGCAAAATTTTTTTTTATGTTATGCAACATAGTTTTTTATCAATTTTTACAAGATACAAGAGTGATTATTCACAACTACTTGATTTTAAGCATTTTAATAAACTTACAATTTTTAAGCACACCCCGTTAATGTTTGTTAAATTGCAAAAGATTACTACTTTTCAGGATTAAATATATCCAATTTGACTGATTTTCCGTCAAAAACAGCGTATGAAAAATGCGAAATCCAATCACCCAAAATTATTACAGATGAATTTTTCATATTATCCGGACAATAGTCAAAAATCACATGTCTATGCCCGAAAATAAAGTAATCCACAAAAGGGTTATTCTTATTGTACTGATACGCAAACTGTACATAATTGTCTGTTTCCGGGTCTATCACCTTATATTTTTTGCCATTTTCCCTACTATGTCCGGACCACGCATGGGCAAAAGGAACAGTCCAACATGGTGGCAACTGTGCAAAAAGCCATTGGCAAAATTTATTACGAAATACAGCCCTTATAAACTTGAATCCAGGTTTCAAACTACCGAGAGCATCACCATGAGCAAGATAAAAACGCTTTCCTGCAAACTCTGTCACCACTTCACCATCAACAACGTCCATACCTATCTCATTTTTCAGATAGTCAAAGAGCCATATATCATGGTTGCCCACTATCCATGTGATTTTTACACCTGAATCTGCAAGTGAAGCAAGAGCTCCGAAAAAACGAACATATCCTCGAGGCACTACGGTTTTATATTCAAACCAATAATCCAATATATCACCAAGAAGATATAGGTGTGAAGCATCTTCTTTTATTGAATATAGAAACTTCACTACCCTATCTTCATACTCTCGATGTGGATTAAGGTAGTTTGCACCAAGATGTAAGTCTGATATGAAATAAACGTTTTTCATCAGGGTTTACAAAAATCCGAGTTCAAGTTTTGCTTCTTCACTCATCATATCTTTGTTCCATTCCGGCTCAAAAACCACATTTATATTTACGGATTTCAACCCCTGTATGGATTCAAGTTTGTATCTTGCATCATCTACAATAAAATCAGCCATTGGACAGTTTGGAGCAGTCATCGTCATATCAATATTCAGCTCCGCATCATCATTGATGTCAATTTTATAGACAAGTCCGAGGCTATATATATCAACGGGGATTTCAGGGTCGTAAACAGTGCGAAGCAGTTCAATCACCTTTTCTTCCAGTTTAATTCTTTCTTCTGTAGTCATATTTTATTTAGTGCCTATAGTGGCACAAAGTTACGCAAAGTTATAAAAAAAATTGCAATAATCAATAATAGTTTTTACCTTTGCAAAGAATAATAACTAAAAAACAATACTTTATGAATTGGATTAAGAAAATTTTAATGGTGGTAGCAGTGGCTACTCTATTTGCAACTCCGGCTATGGGACAATTCCGATTTGGTGTTAAAGCCGGTTTGGCGATAAATGATATGAAGTTTGACACCGATGCACTTAAAGCAGACAATCAGAAAGGCTTTACCGGTGGTATCGTAACTGAGTTTACTATGCCGGTTATCGGAATTGGGGTTGATGCATCACTCCTTTATGCTCGCCGTTCTTTTGAAGCTATTGAAGAAGGAGGTACTACTACAACGGACAACCGTGACTATATTGATATTCCTGTAAATCTAAAGTGGAAAATCGGTATTCCGGGACTAGGAAAAATTGTCACTCCTTATATCACTACAGGTCCTGATTTCTCATTCTTGCTCTCAAAGAAAAATATTAGCAACGCTTGGAAAAACAAAACTGTTGATGTAGCATGGACTGTGGGTGCAGGACTTCAGCTCTTTGACAAAGTTCAAATAGGTGCAACATACGGTTGGGGACTTAGTAAGGCTGCTTCTATTGAAAGCAACGAACCAAACGCAGCACTCTATTCTTCAAAAAATCGCTGCTGGACAGTTACAGCTGCATATTTCTTCTAAGAAATTACCACAAAAAACATAGGGAAATGGCATTTAATGTCGTTTCCCTTTTCTTTTTCGCACAAACCACTTATAAAAATATCTATTAATTATAAACCAAATTACTTACAAATTGGTTATATGTACGAGTGACGATTAATTGCTCAGCATTATGCTTTTTTACCTAAAACAGAAAAAAGAATATGATATCGCATAAAGCAATACAGTATTTATACGACCATTATAACAAACGTCCCGAATCACCGGACTGCCTGGCACTGAATCTGCTATTTGAAATTCCACAAGAATACCACAATATCAAAATTGACGAAGAAAAAATAGAAATAGGTTCTATTTGCAATAATTCTCCTTTCAGAACTATTGCACTAAACAACATAAATGCCATTATTGAATTTGAAGAAACAGTAGCTATTGTACTCACTTGCTCTATCATATTCTTAAGCAAACTTTCTAAAAATATCTCAATAGACATCAAAAATGTAGCACCCGGAATTTTTGACAAATTGTCAAACTTTTTTAATAATAATTGTAATTAATTGTATTTTTAGCTATCTTTGTTTCCCATCATTATCACTATATACTTTTTTATGGCAAACAATAAAACAATAGTTCTCTGTGCAATGGGAATATTTTTGCTTTCCGCATCTTGCAGTTCAAACGATTACAAAAAAGATTTTTCTGCAATCACGTCCGAACTGTCTTCACCGGACTATTATGGTAGGAGCAACTATAACAACGGTGACATAAAAGCCTCCAAATATATCATTGATTATATTTCAGAGATTGACGGAATCACACCCGCCGGAGACCTGCCATGCACCCCTACTCCAGCTTTCCCCCCTCACAAATCACAAGTCCGCCCGGGAAATGAAGGACGATGGAGCGAAATAAGCGACAACGAAAAATATCTGCCTTTCTTACAGCATTTTCAGATTCCTATGAACGTAATGAGAGGTGATATGGAAATGACTGTAGATAACATTTCTCTGCGTGCTACAGTCGGTTTCGTCGCAAAGGAATTTTCTCCCTCATGCCATGGGACATTTCCGGTGGAATACGTTCCGGATTCACTTGTTACACAGTTCAATTTCATCAAACATCTTAATAGCGGAAAGTTTGAAGGCAAATTCGCTGTAGTAAATATGGAACAATACCAGAATCTCCCATGCCACCCTTTTGAACGGTATAAACCATATTTGGGTGAGTTGGATTCCACAAAAATCGCAGGTGTCATTCTGAAAGACAAGGAACTTGTACCCTACTTCAAGGCTCGCTCATATTTTCAAACGGAAATACCTGTATTTGCCGTAAATGAAAGTTTTCCAAAAGACGCGTCAAACATAACCATTGCTCTTGATGCTGAATTTTTACACTCTCACGATGCACATAATATTATTGCATATCTTCCCGGAACAAATCCTAAAAAACCTCACATTACATTCATTGCCCATTACGACCACCTTGGGCTTATGGGACGTGAAAACATTTTCTATGGTGCAAATGATAATGCCTCCGGTGCTGCTATGCTTTGTGTCCTTGCTAAATACTTCGGCAAAAATCGTCCGGAATGTGGACTGCAATTTATTTGGCTTGACGCTGAAGAAGAGAACCTCCTCGGAGCCTTCTATTACTGCCAAAACCCAACTATGCCTGTTGATAACATAAAACTCGTTATCAACCTTGATATGGTAGGCGACGATAGCGACCATCTTGCAACAGAATGTAGCCAAAATGGTATGGCTGAGCTTGAAAAAATTAAAGAAATAAACAGTAATAACGGTGGATATCCACCTTTTAACATTGCTCTGCAGGAACTCCTTGACAACAGTGACCATTACGCTTTCTCAGAGGCTGGTATTCCTGTCATATATTTCTCAACAGAAGGAAGTTATCTAAAAGAGTACCACAGTCCTCGCGATTCAAACAGCAATTTCTCAACTGAGAATTTTGATAGACTATTTAATTTGCTTGTCACCTACGTAAACAAGTAAAAATCAATTTTTAAGACATTAGACCCAATAGCATTAAGACCTTGATTTACTATCCATTATTATAAATCAGGGTCTTGATATTTAATAAAACAATTCACTTTACCAATTACACATCAAATAATAACAAATTATCATTCAGACAATATTCAGATAATTGATTTTGAGTATGCAAAAAAAAGTAGCTCATACATAACTTCTATTTGCAAAAAAAGTTGTAATTTTACGTCTTGAAATGGAATAAACATTTCTACAAATAATTGCAATTAAAACAAGTACACTTAATATATAGCTATGTATAGAACTAAAACGTGCGGTGAACTCCGCTTGAGCGATGCCGGTGCAAGAGTCACACTTGCCGGTTGGGTGCAACGCTCACGAAAAATGGGAGGTATGACATTCGTTGACCTCCGTGATAGATATGGTATCACACAAATCGTATTTAACAATGAAATTAATGCTGAACTCTGCGAAGAAGCGAACCACTTGGGACGTGAATACGTAGTACAAGTAACAGGGACCGTTTCCGAAAGAAGCAATAAAAATGCCAATCTGCCCACAGGTGACGTTGAAATCATTGCAGAAAAGCTCAATATCTTGAATCCGAGCGAAATTCCTCCATTCACTATTGAAGACGAAACAGACGGTGGCGATGACATTCGAATGAAATACCGATATCTTGATTTACGCCGCTCCTGTGTCCGAAAAAACCTTGAGTTACGTCATAAAATGACAATGGAAGTACGCCGATACCTTGACAGCAAAGGCTTCCTTGAAATTGAAACCCCTATGCTCGTTGGTTCAACCCCGGAAGGTGCACGTGATTTCGTTGTTCCTTCTCGAATGAATCAAGGTCAATTTTATGCACTTCCACAGTCTCCGCAAACCCTTAAGCAGCTTCTTATGGTTTCCGGTATGGACAGATATTTCCAAATTGTGAAATGTTTCCGTGATGAAGACCTACGTGCCGACCGTCAGCCGGAATTTACACAAATTGACTGCGAAATGAGCTATGTTCATCAAGACGATATCATAAATCTCTTTGAAGGAATGGCAAAGCATCTTTTCAAAGAAATTCGAGGCATTGAACTAACAGAACCATTTATGCGTATGCCATGGGCTGAAGCTATGAAATACTACGGAAGCGACAAGCCCGACTTACGTTTTGGTATGAAGTTCGTTGAACTTATGGATATACTTAAAGGCTACGGATTTGCCGTATTTGACAATGCTGAATATATCGGAGGTATTTGTGCTAAAGGTGCCGCTACATACACTCGCAAACAGCTGGACCAGCTTACGGAATTCGTAAAACGTCCACAAATCGGTGCAAAAGGAATGGTTTATGCTCGCATTGAAGCTGATGGAAGCGTAAAAAGCTCCGTTGACAAATTCTATTCACAAGAAGTGCTTGCTCAGATGAAAGATGCATTTGCAGCAGAACCGGGAGACTTAATTCTTATTCTCAGCGGTGATGATGCAATGAAGACACGCAAACAGCTTTGTGAACTTCGTCTTGAAATGGGTAATAGACTCGGACTCCGCGACAAAAACAAATTTGCTTGCCTTTGGGTGGTAGATTTCCCAATGTTTGAATGGAGCGATGAAGAACAAAGGCTTATGGCCATGCACCACCCGTTCACTCACCCAAAAAATGAAGACATTGCTCTCCTTGATACAGACCCTGCTGCTGTTAGAGCCGATGCTTATGATATGGTTATCAATGGTGTTGAAGTTGGTGGCGGCAGTATCCGTATTCACGACAGTAAACTCCAAGCAAAAATGTTTGAAATCCTCGGTTTCACACCGGAAAAAGCACAAGAACAATTTGGCTTCCTTATGAATGCATTCAAGTTCGGAGCACCACCTCACGGAGGTCTCGCTTATGGTCTTGACCGTTGGGTGTCACTCTTTGCCGGACTTGACAGCATACGCGATTGCATAGCATTCCCCAAAAATAACAGCGGACGCGATGTGATGCTTGATGCTCCTGCAGCTTTGGACCAAAAGCAACTTGATGAACTTGCTCTCAAAATTGACATCAAAGAATAGCAAACACAACAACATTCTTGAACACACAGAACATTGACACACAAAGATATAGCAAACACCATTGAAAAGAAAGCACCGCTTTACCTACAAGAAAGCTACGATAACTGTGGCTTTCAAGTGGGTAACCCGGACGATAAATGTTCAGGCGTAATAATCTGCGTTGATGCAACAGAAGACATCCTTGATGAAGCAGTTGAAAAAGGTTGTAACCTTGTAGTCACACATCACCCACTTCTGTTTCATGCTCAAAAGCAGATACTTGCAAGACATCGTATGGACTATGTACTGCGTAAAGCTATTAAAGCCGACATTACTATTTATAGCTGCCACACAGCCATTGATAATGCCCCTACTCTCGGAGTATCCATTATTGATGCACAAATGCTTAAGCTGAAAAACATTCAGCCGATAGCCGCATCAGGGGAAAAAATAGGTCCTGTAGTAGGAGAATTGCCTTTCGAAATGGCTTCAACGGAAGCTATAAAATACGTCAAAGACACTTTCAGTTGCACTACTGCAAGAGTAAGTTATCATTCTGCAGAAAGAAGCATCAAAAAGATTGCAATTGGAGGCGGTGCATGCGGCGACTTTATTATAGATGCTATAGCCAATGGTGCAGATATGTTTGTTACCTCCGACTGCAAGCATAATCTCTTTTTAGATTATCAAAAAGACATAATTTTAATGGATTTAGGCCATTTTGATACTGAAAAATGCACAAAAGAAATTTTTTATAATATTATTACAGAAAAATTTCCTAACTTTGCAGTCTATAAATCCCAAAGAGAAAAAAATCCCATAATATACTGTTAAAATAATGGCAAACGAGAAATCGAAATCAGAAAACCTCTCGGTAGAAGAACGTTTGAAAGCACTCTATGAACTTCAAACTATACTCTCCGAAATAGACAGAATAAAAATTGTTCGCGGTGAACTTCCTATTGAAGTTCAAGACCTTGAAGACGATATTGCTCGTCTCCAAACTCGTATTTCTAACTTCAAGGCAGAGATTGATGACCTCAAGAAGAAATCAAGTGCTGAAAAAGCTAAGATTGAGGAATCAAAAATGAAAATCAATCGCTACAAAGAGCAGATTGAAAACGTTAGTAACAACCGTGAATACGACCTCCTTTCTAAGGAAATTGAGTTCCAAACACTTGAAATAGAACTTTCTGAAAAGCATATAAATGAGTTCAATAGAGTAATTGAAAACAAAAACAATGATATTGCTTCTATTGAAGAAAATCTTGTGGATAGAAAGCACATTCTTGATGAAAAGAAACAGGAGCTTGATGAAATTGTTGCAGAAACACGTCAAGATGAAGAACGTCTCCGCGAACAAGCTCATGCTATTGAGCCTCGCATTGATGAACGTACACTTACAGCATTCAAACGCATTAGAAAAAATGCTCGCAATGGTCTTGGTGTGGTTTATATCCAGCGTAATGCTTGCGGTGGTTGCTTCAATCGTATTCCGCCACAAAAGCAGCTTGAAATCAAGATGCACAAGAAAATCATTGTTTGCGAATATTGTGGTCGTATTATGATTGACCCTGAACTTGCAGGCATCGTAGAACACGAAGGAAAGTAGTTCTTCAAAATTTTATATCTTTTCCGCCTCTGAAATTTTTTTCAGGGGCTTTTTTTTTCAAATAACTGAATATTTCTCTACATCTTGCCTAGATTCTCGTTTACCCCATCACAATAAGCTCGCCACAGTGCCGGAATATCCCTGAAAGACCAAGCCTTGGAAAATGGAGCGGTAAAAAAAGCTGTTGCTATGCTACCAAAAACATTTATGAAACCTCGCAGATATTTCACACCCCAATTCTTGCCATAGTGGTGGTTTAAGTAAGCAGAGTTACGTGTTTGGTAAAAGCGTTTCCACTTCTTTTTACGATTTCTTTCCGCCCAATCATCATTACTGAAAAATTTCTGCTTGTCCATAAGTGCATCAGGCACATATAAAATTTTATAGCCGGCTTGAAGCGTTCGAATGCAATAATCCGTGTCATCACAAAAAATAAAAAGGTCTCGTGTAGGAAGCCCTATTTTCTCCACTACTTCTCTGCGAATAAAAAGTCCTTCAAATGCAGTCCCTGCTATATAAATCGAATCATTCACCGAACTATTATCTATCCTTCCGGAATACATAGAAGAGAAAGGATTGGTAAGATTATACGCCGTGAAATCATGGCAGAAAATTTCTCCATCTATCAGCCTGCGGGGTGCAAGAATACCAATATTCGGTTCCTCAATATGCTCAAGCAATCGCTCCATACAGTTAGCTCTTGGAAACACATCATCGTCCATACACCATATCCAATCCGCACCACTATTGTAGGCATAATCTATCCCGGTATAAAACCCACCGGAACCACCAACATTATCTTGATGTATCACCGTTATGTCTATCTGAGAATCAAGCCATTCAGAAGTACCATCTGTACTTCCATTGTTTACAACCACAATCTCATTTACAGGACTATTTGCACGAAGACATTCTACAGTGCGTTTTAACAAATTGATGCGATTGTATGTAACAACTACTGCAGTAATTTTCATATATCTTCCGTTCCTTTATCCTTGTTTCTAAAATCTACTATCAGCCTAAAGCACTCATCTGCATCAAAACTGCGTCCGGCTGCATATTCTTCCGCCATCCAACGTTGCATTTGCGGTGTAGCCGGAAGTCGTTCAAAATTCCGGCAACCATCATGAAAACCTATTTTGCCTATCACCATGCGATTCAAGTCCACAACCTCAAGGTATGCCTTTCCATCTTCTTTTATTCTAAATAGAATATTTCTGCGGCCATAATCCTTGTGTGCAAAACCATTATTGTGCAAAATTGCAGTAATTCGTCCTATTTCTCTGCACACTGCCTCGCAATGCTCTGTTTGAGAACTGAATAAATCCTCATATACATAAGGACACTGTGACATAAGGCTCACATAATAGCTCTTAGCCAAAAAAATGCCGTCACGCACTTCCATGTAAGCAACCGGTTGAGGGGAACCTACACCTATATTGATAAAAGATTGTGCATTAAGGTAAGACCTCTTGGCTTTACTTCCTCTAAATATTCCATAAGCAATACGATTTATTATGTTTGGCTTTGTAAATGATTTAATTACAAGTTGATATCCACCCCACTCCATAAGCCGTACCTCATTTCTTCCCTTATAAATAACTTTGCCCTCACCTGCATCAAAGCGTTCCGGCAAAGTATCCATAAAATCAGACACATCATTATAGTTCGGATTTACAAATATGCTTCGGTGACGCGTGATATTTTCTAACATTCTTTAGTGTCTTTTTAATTGTTCATTTACAAGCTTTAGTGCCGCAGCTATAGTGTCGTCCATATCTGCATAAACGTAAGTTGCAAGACGTCCTCCAAAAATCACATTTTCCTCTTGCTGTGCCAATTCTTTATATTCAGCATACTTTTTACCGTTAACTTCATCATTTATTGGATAATACGGTTCTTTTCCGTCCGCATATTCATCAGGAAATTCGTATGTGATTATTGTGTGCGGCTGATTGCCAAACTCAAAGTGTTTATGCTCTATTATTCTGGTATATGGAATATCTCGTTCTGTATAATTAACCACAGCATTGCCCTGGTAGTTACTTATTTCAAGTCGTTTATGTTCAAATCTCAAACTTCTATAGTCAAGATGACCACATTTATAGTCATAAAAGCGGTCAATACAACCTGTAAATAATATTTTGTGGGCTATTCTGTCAAATTCTTGACGATTTTCAAAATAATCTTCACACAGACGCACTTCCACCCCTTCTAACAACTTATCAATAAGGACATTATACCCACCAACAGGAACTCCTTGATATGCATCATTAAAGTAGTTATTGTCAAACGTGAATCTAAAAGGAAGACGTCGGATAATAAATGCCGGAAGTTCCGTAGCAGACCTACCCCATTGCTTTTCCGTATAGCCTTTTATCAAAGAATAATATATATCCTTGCCGCATAGTGTAAGAGCCTGTTCTTCAAGGTTTTCAGGTGAAGAGATATGAGCATATTCCATACGTTGTTCTTCAATCTTTGCCATTGCTTCGGCAGGTGTTTTCACACCCCACAGTGCATAAAACGTATTCATATTAAATGGGAGATTATACAATTTCCCTTTATAACATGCCACAGGACAATTTGTATATCGGTTAAATTCAACAAAACGATTTACAAATTGCCATATTTCTCTATCGTCTGTATGAAAAATGTGTGCACCATACTTATGAACGTTTATTCCATCTGCGTTCTCGCAATATATATTTCCTCCGCAATGGTCACGTCTGTCTATTACCAAGCAGTTTTTTCCGGCTTGCCTTGCCTTATATGCGAAAACTGCACCAAAAAGCCCGGCTCCAACAATCAAATAATCATATTTCGCTTTGTTTTTCATGATAATACTTTTAGACTTTGCTCCGCCTGCTGCAATGTTTCCGGTTTGCCAATATCAAACCACTTGTATGATTTTTCCGGCATAAATGAAACAATTTTTATCTTGGAAATAGCACTGAGGTAAAATGGAAATATTGGAAAAACATCACTTGTAGCATACTTTCTGATTTCCTCAAGTACAGATGGATTCATAATATGGACACCACCAAATGCACAACCGTCACATTGCTCAAAATCCGAGAAATCCGCCGGAATTGATTCTCCTGTTGCAAAGTTTTTCCAACCTTTAAGTTCATGAGTGTATTTATCAAAAAAAATCTGACGCGTTGAATTACGATGTGCAACAAGCAATGTGACATCTGCATTAAATGCCTCATGCTTTGCGAGCATTTCTTTTACATCAAAATCCGTCAGGATATCAGCATTGTGAATCATGATTGGCTCATCTCCGGGAAAAAGACACGAAGCGTATAGCAATGCACCTCCTGTTTCCAACGGCCGCTCTTTCTCATGTGAAATGCGGATATTCACACCAAAATTATCATTATCTTTCAGAAAATCAATAATCTGAGTGGCAAAATGATGAACGTTTACTACAATGTCACTTATCCCTGCAGCTTTAAGCTTGAGGATAACTCGTTGCAACATCGGCACTCCTCCCACAGGTACTAATGCCTTTGGGTGATTATCCGTAAATGGTTTGAGTCTTGTGCCAAGTCCTGCCGCAAAGATGAATGCCCTCATATATCACTTTATTTTGCCGGGAATGTTTGCTCTATGTTCTGCTCTCTATGAATCAAATCCACCTGTACTCCAAATTTCTTTGATATGTGTTCCGCAAGATGCTGAGCACAATAGACAGAACGATGTTGCCCACCAGTACACCCGAATGATATCATTAGCGATGTGAAACGACGCTCTATATATCTGCTGACAGACGAATCTACAAGGGAATAAACGTGTTCCAGGAATGTAATTATCTCACCGTCATCTTCCAAGTATTTAATTACAGGAGCATCAAGACCGGTAAAAGGCTTGTATCTCTCATATTTACCGGGATTATTGATTGCTCTACAGTCAAAAACATAGCCACCACCATTGCCTGATGGGTCATTTGGAATACCTTTTTTATAAGCAAAGCTGAAAATCTTTACTTTAAGTGCATGTTTCTGAATTTCATCTGTAAACTGTTTCATATCAACAAGTTTTAATAGTAATTCAGAAAGATACGGATATTCTGCAAATGGAGTGGAGATAATCTGACGCAAGTTTGCTATTGCGTATGGCACAGACTGCATAAAGTGTGGTTTTTTCTCAAAATAGCCGCGAAATCCGTATGCACCAAGCACTTGCAGCGTACGGAAAAGGACAAAATGACGCAGTTGATTATAAAACACAACTTTATCCACCTGTTTGTATTTTGTAAGTGCATCAATATAGTGGTCTATCAATTCATAACGGAGTGAATCAGGGAAATTTGCCTTTGCCTGCCATAAGAATGATGCAAGGTCGTAGTAATACGGACCTTTTCGTCCTCCTTGAAAGTCAATAAACCATGGCTCTCCGTCTTTTATCATCACGTTTCGTGACTGAAAATCACGATACATAAAGCAATTACAATCCACTTGCAACAACGTCTTTGCCATTGCTTGGAAATCATCTTCCAACAAATCTTCCTGAAATTCAAGCCCTGTTGCCTTAAGGAAACAATATTTGAAATAGTTCAAATCCCACATTATGGAACGCATATCAAATTCAGGAGCGGGATAGCAATGAGAATAGTCAAAGCCCTCTGCACCTTTAAATTGGATATCAGGCAAAAGACGAATTACTTTTATGAGCAATTCTTTTTCTTCGTTACCGAAAGAACGAGTAAGCCTACCCTTTTCAATGGCTGTGAAAAGCGACAAGTCGCCCAAATCCTCTTGTATATAAGACATTTTGTCTTCATCTACAGCCAAGAGTAGCGGTGTTGGCAATCCTTTTTCACGGAAATGACGTGCCATATATATAAATGCCTCATTTTCCGCCTTGCAAGTACCAACAGCTCCTATTATGGATTGTTCACCCTTAAGTCTGAAATAGCGTCGGTTTGAACCGGATGCAGGCAACTCGTCTATCTCCTGCGGTTCTGTACCAACGAAATTTTTATATAGATTGTTTAGACTCATTATTATTCTATCAGTTAACTTTTAAGAGCTTCAAGTGTTTGCTCTATGTTAGCAATTTTTGTTTCCGCATCTGCCTGCTTTTGACGTTCCACTTCCACTACTTTTGCAGGAGCATTGTTCACGAAACGCTCATTGGAAAGTTTCTTCATCACAGAAGCAAGGAAGCCTTTGAGATAGTCAAGTTCTTTTTCAAGACGCTCTATCTCCGCTGCAACGTCAATATTTTGAGTAAGCGGAATATTAAATTCCGTTGTACCTACCATAAATGAAGCTGCTGCGGAATCTTTTTCTGCAGACTCGGTTATTTCTAAGAGGTTGGCAAGTTTTGTAATAACTTCCCGGTATGCCGGAATTTCAGATGCAATAACTACGAGAGATAGAGAGTCTTTTTGAGGAATATTTTTTGCGGCACGAACACCACGTACACCTGTGATGATTTCTTTTGCCAATTCAATATCTACAAGAAGTTTTTCGTCTGTTTTTCCTGCTTCCGGCATTGCCGCATACATTATAGATTCACCTTCTTTGCGTTCCGTAAGGTGCTGCCACAGTTCTTCCGTAATAAATGGCATAAACGGGTGCAACAGACGGAGCAATTTATCCATATATTCAAGTGTTTTGCCGTATGTCACACTATCTATAGGCTCTCCGTATGCCGGTTTTACCATTTCCAAGTACCATGATGAAAATTCATCACGGAAGAGACGATAAACTGCCATAAGAGCTTCATTCAAGCGGAATTTTGCAAAAAGGTCGTTTATTTCATCTATAGTTTGACTTAATTTTGATTCAAACCATGCTATTGCTGTTTTTGAAGCCTCCGGTTGTGCTATTTCTGCAGTATCCCAACCTTTGATAAGGCGGAACGCATTCCAAATTTTGTTGCAGAAATTACGTCCTTGCTCACAAAGTTTGTCATCAAACATAATATCGTTACCTGCCGGTGCAGAGAGCATCATACCCATGCGAACGCCATCTGCTCCATAAGTGGCAATAAGTTCCAGCGGGTCCGGAGAATTGCCCAGCTGCTTGGACATTTTTCGTCCTATCTTGTCGCGTACGATACCGGTAAAATATACATTATTAAACGGCTGTTTGCCTACATATTCATAACCTGCCATTATCATACGTGCAACCCAGAAGAATATAATATCCGGTCCCGTTACAAGTGTAGCCGTAGGATAATAATAATTTATTTCCTCGTTGCCCGGATTATTTATTCCGTCAAACAACGTAATTGGCCACAACCAACTTGAGAACCAAGTATCAAGAGCTCCTTCATCTTGGGTCAGGTCTTTTTCTGTAAGTTGCAAACCGGAAGCGGCAATAGCCTTTTGCAGTGCTTTCTCCTTGTTCTCTGCTACTACAATCTGCTCCTTTCCGTCTTTATCATTGTAATAATAAGCCGGAATACGGTGACCCCACCAAAGTTGGCGGCTAATACACCAATCTTGAATATTTTCTATCCATAGACGATATGTCGTTTTGTATTTTTCAGGAACAAATTTGATTATATCATCCATTACAGGCTTCAAAGAAATGTCTGCAAAATGACGCATATCAATAAACCATTGAAGAGACAACCTCGGTTCTATGGCAACTTTTGTACGTTCAGAGAATCCCACCTTATTTGTGTAGTCTTCCACTTTTTCAAGAAGACCCGCAGATTCAAGGTCCTTTGCAATTTGTGTACGTACATCAAAGCGGTCCATACCTACGTACATTCCGGCTGCTTCACTCACACTACCATCTTCATTAAAAATGTCGATAGTTTCAAGATTATGCTTTTTGCCAAGCATATTATCATTTTTATCATGAGCCGGTGTAACTTTGAGGCAACCTGTACCAAATTCTATTTCAACATATCTGTCCTCAATAACAGGAATAACGCGACCAACAAGAGGCACTATAACTTTCTTACCTTTAAGCCACTGATTTTTGGGGTCTTTAGGGTTAATACACATCGCAGTGTCACCCATTATTGTTTCAGGACGAGTTGTTGCTACAACAGCGTAACGGCGACCATCTTTATCACGATGAACAATTTCCTGTTCATCTCCTGTTTCACCAGTCATATCATCATCTGCAAGATAATATTTGAGGTAATAGAGTTTTGACTGCTCTTCCACAAAGAAAACCTCATCGTCGGAAATAGCAGTGCGATTTTGAGGGTCCCAGTTCACCATTCGTAGCCCGCGATATATAAGACCTTTATCGTAAAGGTCGCAGAAAACTTTAATCACACTCTCACTACGTTTTTCGTCCATTGTGAACGCTGTGCGACTCCAGTCGCAGGAAGCACCAAGTTTACGTAATTGCTGCAAGATGATGCCACCATGCTTATGTGTCCAAGCCCAAGCATGTTCAAGAAATTGCTCGCGAGTAAGGTCTGTTTTCTTAATGCCTTCTGCAGCAAGTTTTGCAATCACCTTTGTTTCTGTAGCTATAGAAGCATGGTCTGTACCTGGCACCCAAAGTGCATTTTTGCCTTCCATACGAGCTCTACGCACAAGTATGTCTTGAATTGTATTGTTCAGCATGTGTCCCATGTGAAGAATACCCGTCACATTTGGTGGTGGTATAACAATCGTGTATGGTTCTTTACTATTCGGAACGGACTTAAACAAGTCGTTTTTAATCCAATATTCGTACCATTTCTCTTCTACTTCCGTAGGGTCGTATTTTGTTGCTAATTGCTCCATATAGGGTTCTATAAATTTTTTAATAATTTTCAAATTTTTACATTCCACAAAATTACTGCTTTTTTCGCTAACAGCAAAGGCTAAATCTTAAAAATATCGTTTGCACAGTGCAGAATACTCTTCCGTAGTCTTATAAGCGGAAATCCACGAATTCAGAGAATCACAAAGTTCTGTATTTTCTTTTGCCAATACCCAAGATTGGAATTGATTAAAAGATATATCCGTAGAAATATCCAATTGGGGATAATCTGCTGAAATTTTTTGTGCATACCTCAAGTTTACTACGGCTTGCTTTATTTGTCCTAAGGCAGTGAGAATAACCAACTGCTCCGCACCATACTTCGGGTCTTCCACCACATAAATCGTATCTCCTATTTCTTCTGAAAGATTATGTAATCTCTCCACAGCAAGCGAGCCTTTCGGCACCCATATTGTGTCGCCGGCAAGGTCGTTTTGAGCAAATCCTTTCGTTATGGATTCTTTCAGTCTCACAAGCACTTGACGGTCAATGTATATGGAATCCGTGTATAGGTATTTTTCTTTCATTCCGGAAATGACAGGGATATCGGATATCACCACGTCATAGCGACCATTATCAAGTTGTCTCAATGCAGAACTGAGATTCGTAAAAGCAGAAATATGCACAGGTCGGCTATGAAGTTTGCAAATATTGCGTACAAGGTCGTAATGAAAGCCGGATAATGTATCTTCCGACAATGATAATGATATTGGCGAAATCTCTATTGCCACATTGATAGTATCACCTTTAGCACGCTCGCTATTATCACTGTGCCCTGAAGAACATTTTTTCAGTCCCCACATTGCTGCAAGGACAAAAACAAGCATGATAAAGTAAAGCATTAGCTTTCCTTTTTTAAGTTCAAGATTCTTCATCAGTTGGCAAAATCAATGGTAAGGCCTAAAAGGAATCTGCGAGGATTGAGAGGATAATGTGGCATTGAGAAATAATTATCATCTGTCAAACCTTGATTTATATGAGACATCATCACATAAAACCGCACCTTGCTAAGTTTCATATTTGCATACACATTCATATACGGAAACCCTCCACACTCTATTTCATCTTGATTATGAAATGTCATAGTTGCCGGCTGATAGTTCACACTTTTGTATTTAGTGTAATATGTGCAATCTACGCCAAACTGAACGTCCAGCACACGTGCAACTTTGAATCCAAGATATAAGTTACTGTAAATAGCAAATTTTGGTAGTGGTATCACACTTGTTTCCGTGGAAGTTTGATATATCAAATCATTATCCCAGTTTATTGCTTTGTAGCCAAGATGTTGATTAAGCGTTGCAGAGAAAACCTGCACACTTCCGCTATGCTGAACAGGCATACAAGTCTTATCAAAATAGATATAATTTTGCACATTTTCAACACCGATATTCAGTCTTGTAGAGGTAAACGGCACGTTCAAAATACCTCCTGCACGAAATTTGCGGATTTTTGAGAAATCGTTTTTCCAAATAAAGTGATTGGAAACATAGTTATTGTAAAGATACGGAGGTGCTATGTTCTCAAACTTTCCGTATGCAGTAATTGCCACAGTATCACCAAACAATGGTAAATTAGTGTTGATATTTCCATTTATTTTCACCTCTCCGGCAGCAGGACCGGCAATCCCTATTTCACCCGTCACATTATAGGTTAAATAAGTGCCGTTTTGCTTTGTAAGCTGTGCACCCACCCAAAGCAAGTTTTGTTTTTCTTTAGCCTTGATTTCCGGAAATGGATTGGGCGTAAGTCCCACTGCAAGTTCAGTACCCGTAATAGTATCCGGAGCCTGCGTATAACTTCTGATTTGATGCGTAAGGTATGCGGCAAGTCCTGCTTTTGCATACTTATTAAAACCCTCAAGCAGCGATATTCCTAATGTATTTGTTAGCGACCAATATTGCGTGCGGTCGTCTGTTCCGTTTGGATTTATATATCTGTTTTCCCAGAATGTTTGGTCCTCTGTGAGCACATCATTTTTGAATATATGTTTTGAGGCATCATACTTTAACGTCCAAATAAAACTTGACACGGGAACATACGTTCTCACAGTTGTCGTATCGTCTATTTGCTCTTCCTTATAAAAACCCACTTTATATCTATTATTAAGAAGCAATCGCTGTGCAACTATTTTTGAATGAGACTTTGTGAGATTCGTTGGAATAGTCTTTTGATCTACTTTCGTAGAACCACCTTGAATCTCAGCCGGGTCTGTGATATAACGGTCGTCAACAATTCCTCCATTTTCTTTGTTTAGGAAATTATAATGATTGAAGTAGCCTTGAAATTCGTATCTGTCACCGATATATGAGCCATTGAAGCCCCAGCTTAAATCTTTGTCTGCTTGATAGTTATAGCTTCCTTTGGAATAAAGATAATCCAGCATTGCTCCAACTTGTGCATTTTTGTTGATATTGCCGGAAAAAATGCCGTTTAGCCTGTCTTGGGCATTTTCTTTACCTCCACCGGTATTATAAGACAGAAGTGTCATAGGAATACGCGTATTGTAAAACGTCATTTCATAGAGTGTGGGCATCCATGCTGCAAGTGCATCTTGAAAAAAGAAATCGGAAGTATTCTTTCTGTCAAAATAGATAAGATTAAGTCCTTCTGCACCAAGATTTCCGGTAGTGGCATACGCAGGAGAAACCATAGCAGGCACGGAACGTCTATGATAATTTTGAAAGAGAGTATCTATCGTTGATTCTTGCCTCAAACCGAGTGGTTCAAGAATTGTCCAAGAATATGAGGGCTGTACCTCTTGTGGCTTTTCAGCATACAATACAAACACTGAAAGCATCAAGAAAAAAGCGGATAACAGTATATTTTTCATATATAATTCTTTTCTTTCGCAATATCTTGCAAATTTACGCATAAAATATCAAACTATGATATTTTGTCTGTTAAAATCGCATTATAATCATTTGTAGAACCCAACTTTAGAGTCCAACTGCCAATACATATCATCAAACCACAACATGGCACAAAATCTCCTCAATATGTATCAAGTTGTTTAATATCTTTATTCATCATCAAACCACAACGTGTCTTTGTACATATTAAACTCGTAGCGGTTGTTTAATATCTTCTTGACTTCATATTCTTATTTTTTAATAATGATGTCAAGCATTTTATCTTGATGACGTCGCATATCTTCAACATTCCACTCCATTCCTTTTGCTCTGTCTAAAACATCATTAAGCATTGCTTTATGATTATCCTGGCACATCTGCATCATTATTTTAAATTTTAATGATGCGACACTAACTTGATCGGTTCTTCCATCATTATAGTAATCAAGTTTTTGTCTTGGATCCCAATATGAACCAGAACTATTAGCCTCTGCACTAATCATAGCAAAATTTCCAAAACAATTTATGTCTTCTGAACCAATTGGCTTGTCTTCACCTGCCTTCGCTTGTGGGTAATAATGCTCCAAACTCTTTCTTGTTCTAGAGAAATAGAAATTATTGAATGGGTCAAGTTCAAAATCACTACAACCCAATCCCTCAAAGAAAATTTTTCTTGCATTTGAGCCCTTCCTTGTTTTTTCTCCACGAAGTTCATCTGCATATTTCTTCCAAAGGATATAGTCTGTATAGTTGAATACAAATAGGGGGATGTCCATTGAACCTATTTTGTAAACTTCTTCAAAGACAATTCTGTAATCTACATCTTCTTCAAGATAATCAAAGTTTAGTTCAAAACCTTTCAACATAGCATTGTCAAAAGCATTTGGTCTTGGTTGATTCCTCTCGTTAAGACATAAGGGGTTAAGATAAACATCATAGAAATATTTATCAGCCAAACATTTAAGAAACTCCAGATATTTCCTATCGGTAGGCTCATATTCTGAGAAAAGATACATCAAACAATAGAACAAATAGTTCTTACGTTGTTTTGGAGTAAACGAAACCTCAAACATTGAAAGTAAATGAACGAGTTCCTTTTGAACATCCGGTGTGCTTGTTAGGTTCTTAGGGTATCGCTTCTTTTTGTTTTCAAGATAGTAATACTGTAACTTCCATGGATTATCACCTGACAATTCCTTATCTCCAAGAGTATGGTGTACAATATAGTTATCAAGCAAGAATCTTGCCCTCAACAGATTATAAATAAATTTACGTGCAAACTCTGCACGGTCATCAACAGCATTTAGGGCGTCAATAAACTCATTCAGTAGCTCTTTGTCATCAAGTATAAATGCTGTAGGAACAAAGTTCTCGTATTCCATTCTTGTAACCTTCAGCACTATTAGCAAGAAGTTTGGAAAGTCTATAATCGGCTGGAACTTATCATTCTGTTCATAATTATCAGAATCCTCTATCTTAGTAATTGGCTTTTTCAAAAGGTTTAATATGGTTTCTTTTCCCCCTGACTCAACTTGTTTTGGGATTTTTTCAAAACTATCAATTATAAACTTGTGAAGATTGTATCCAAAAACTTCTGCATTTGGGAATGCTTGCTGAATATAAATATTCATTTCGCTACAAGCCTCCCAAACACGACTGAAAGTAGCCAGATCTTTCTTTTCTTTTAGATACTGACTTAATGTTGACTTAACAATTTCATGTTTTTCCAACTGTTCACCACGAGAGTTCATAACTTCAAAATAGCGGTTAAGGTCAACATCTTTAGGCACACTATAATGTATTATGTGGACGTTATGAAGGAAATATGACTCAAATGAATCACTTACGATAGAATTAAGTGCTTTCTCTGCATACTTATAACCGTTCCTTATACCATTGTCAACATCTTCCCCTAAATATGGATAATTATCAAGTTTTTGAATAGTAGAAGCTGATGAACTACGAGCACCATAGGTTAGTTTATTACAGAACTGTTTTACCCCCAACGCTTTCAATATGATGTAGATTGTTGTCAAACGCTGCTGACCGTCAATCACTTCATATTCGTTTTCTCCTCGCTTATATGTCACTAAAGTGCCAATATAATAAGGATTTTTAGAGTTCTTGATAAATGAGTCATATACATCTTTAACTAATTGTTGGATCTCATTTTCCTCCCATGCATAATTTCGCTGATATATTGGAATCACGTAAGTCTTCGGTTCAAGACTTTCAATATAGATTTGATATATTGAACGTTCTTCGAGTGGTAATGTTTTTTCCATATACTATTCAATATAGAATTTGTTTGACCTAAAGAAGTGAAGATAGTTCTTATATATCCCATCTTCTAAATCATCTAAAGTATTATCGGCTATTCCTTGATACACATTATCACTTATGTTATTATAAGATAATGGATTTAATCTATCGGACAATATGCTGAGCAGAGATATTGGATTGTCAGAGTCAGCTATAAGCTTATATATGTTCAAAGAGTTCACCTTGTCACTTCTTTCCAGAATATAATTTTGTGCCGATTGCCATCCCAAATGATAATATTGAGCACGAAGCGAATATGCCCAAATAAATGCAATGGTCACAAACTGCTCAAAAAGTTCAGTATCAACTTTTGTTGGATACGTTGCAGGACAAAATCTATCTACATATAACAATAAAGCAGTATCAAAAAGCAATCTAGTTATTCTATTGCCGATTCCTTTATTGAAATACTTGTCAAGTGTCTTTACTATCATATCCCCTTTTATATAGAAACCTTCATATTGGCTATTATCCTGTATATCTTTCAAGATTTCATAATAGTGTTTCGTATAATCAAAGAATGGTTTACCTGCTATTATAGGTGTATTCAACTGAAAAGCGTTAACATCTATTGTACCTGACACAAATGGCATAGCAGAGGAATTGATGAACTCTGCATACGAGAAAGCACTCTTATAAAACTGAGCATATGGTGTACGTGCATCCTTCGTAATTCCCTTGAACTTATATATGTTATGCTCGTTGAGCTTACTTGCCCAATTACCATTAATCCATTCTTTTATGCGATATAAATAATCACCAAAGAAATCTGCCAATTCATGTTGCGGAATCTTTTCCCATTCTTTTACAATCTGTTCGGTCTTTACTTCATCAAGTTCCGACATTTCGCGAAGATGATATGCTTTAAGCAAATCATGGGGGTACAGAGCCTTACCTCTTGTATTTTGGGAATCAAAGAACTGGAAAGCCTCTGAAACATCATCTGTAATAACCACAATTAACTCACATTGTTTCTCAATATAGTCACGAAGACACTTCATATCCCTAATATGACCTATATTTTCTTCAGCATCAGTTCTTCTGGAAATCCTACGTCTGAACGCATTCAAGTTATTAGGAATATTATGACGACTATATGGATTATCAAATACCTGCTGATTCAAGAAACAAATATCTCGTCTCTCGTCATCTGGTTCTAACTCGTACAAGGCATAAAGCAAAAGGGAGAAGGTGATAATACGTTGCTGACCATCTACAATATTGAATCTTTCAATACTCTCTGCATCGGTATCTCTGTGTAATATAAGAGTGCCAACTCGGTACAACTCCTTATTGGCATTTCGTGCTTCCAAAATGTCATCAAGAAGTTGAATAGCATTACGAGCTGTCCATTTATATGGACGTTGATATTCGGGTATAGAAAGCTTAACATTATTTATTGGCTTTCCATCCTTCTTTTGAGTGATTCTGTTTTCCAATAACAAATCACCTATCGTAGTAATTGATAAAGTCAGATTATACATACTTTCCCTTTCCATATCTATTATAATAGGTTGCATTATCCTCCCAGGAACAGCAGATGAAGACCTCGCCCTCATAGTCTCTTTCATTTATTGTTGCCAAAGCCACCTTTGCGGCATATTCAGGATATTCCATCTGGTCATCAATGGTGAAATGTGTATGACTCTTCAAGTATTCCTTTCCACGTTCTTTTATTCTATATGTTCCATTTTGGGCAATCTCAATAAATAATGCCCAACGGAAATACTGTCTTGCCCAATTGATACGATCATTAACTTGTGTAGAGTTGCCCCTCTTTGTGCGTAATAACAAATCTGAAGGAGTCAACCAGAAATGCTCTGTCAACTTTGCACGCAATTCTTTAAGCGTAACATCTCCATCTTTTAAACAATTGAGAAACAGATATAATAATTTTTCAAATGTCGGTACTGCCATAATGTTTTATGTTAAATATTTTGATGATGGTGCAGAATTACAAGCCGGTAATCATTAAAATCATATGACCTACATTAATATTTTGCACTTTATTTGTATTTTTCTCAATTTTCGGTAAACTTTGAAACGAACCAAGTCATTTAAATCAACTTCAGCCCTTTGCTATATGCATCATTGTTTCAAGAGTAAGTTGCGTCATATTTGTACACCACTTGCTAACAGTGGCACGATCTTTTCCCACTTGTTCGGATAACCACTTGTTGGTTTTACCTTTCTCTGTAGCTTTACTTTGGTGCGATTAATCATGCGTTTCATCGGTTATTTATATATAAAAATTGATTGCAAAAATAGTAAAAATATTTAATGCTGAGTCAAAGAACTAAAAATTATATCAAATGTTATCATTTTTATTGCATTATTTTTGCAATTATTTCCAAATAAAGTATTTTCAATGACTAAAACTTCTTAAATGCAGTAGTGACGCCTATCAATTTATAACTTTTACACATTCCGGAGTGTGCAATATTTTATAACTTTGCAAACAGAAAATTCAATTCATCATCTTATCACAATAAGGCTATATGCCGAAGGATGAATTCCTACGACCTCTCTTCGGAGAGGTTTTTTTATGTATGTTTGAGAGTTTTTGAATTTCATAGTAATTATGTGCTTAATAAAGTATATTGAAATTATTTGGTCTATTTAAGAGCCAAAGAATGGTTCTTGATTTTCAATCTGCAAATTTATAATATTATTACTAAAATCCAAACTTTTCTCAATTAATTTGTAATACACAAATTTCTCTATTGCCTGAACAAAAAAATATTTGTATCTTTGCGTGCAGTTTCGGAGCTACACGAAGCTGCATTTTTATTATAACCTCTAACCTAAATTATGGTAACTTTCTTCAAAAAGGACTCAAATACAATTTATGCAGTAGAGTCCGACCATCGTTTCAGCGAAGGTGAAATTGAGCAATTGTCATGGCTCTTTATGGGTGCACAGGCACTGTCGTCGTCAAAAATCAATGGTCCTTTTATCGGTCCGCGTAAAGAAATGATTACTCCGTGGAGTACAAATGCAGTGGAAATCACTCAAAACATGGGGCTAAAAGGTATCAGTCGTATTGAAACCTTCATCAAAGTTAAATCTTCTGATACTGCGTATGACAAAATGCTATGCAGGTTGTATGAGAAAATTGACAGAAACGTTTTCAAAACAGACAAGACTCCGGACGAAATAGTGTATATAAGCGATATTACCGCTTACAACGATGCCGAGGGTCTTGCACTGAGCAAAGAAGAAGAGAATTATCTGAGAGAACTAAGCCGAAAACTCGGTCGTCCACTTACGGATAGCGAAGTTTTTGGCTTTTCTCAAGTTAATTCCGAACATTGCCGTCACAAAATCTTTAATGGCTCTTTTATTATTGACGGCAAAGAAAAGCCTATGTCGCTTTTCAAACTTATCAAAAAAACATCTCAAGAGAATCCAAACGGACTTGTTTCCGCATATAAGGATAATGTGGCTTTCATTGAAGGTCCGCGTATTGAGCAGTTTGCTCCCATAAATCCGGACAAACCGGACTATTTCAATATTTCCAACCTGGACACCGTAATTTCGCTTAAAGCGGAAACTCACAATTTTCCTACTACAGTGGAGCCGTTTAATGGTGCCGCTACAGGTACAGGTGGCGAAATACGTGACCGTCTCGGTGGAGGAAAAGCAAGTTTGCCTATTGCAGGAACTGCCGTCTATATGACTTCATATTCTCGCATAGACAACGACAGAATATGGGAAAGCACTATTGCTCCCCGTCCTTGGCTATACCAAACACCGGAAGAAATTCTCATCAAGGCGTCCAATGGTGCGAGTGATTTCGGCAACAAGTTCGGACAACCGCTAATCTGTGGCTCTGTTCTCACTTTTGAACACGAAGAAAAAGGCAAAACTTACGCTTACGACAAGGTGATAATGCTTGCCGGAGGTGTTGGTTTCGCTGCAAAGAAAGATGCTATTAAAGGAGAACCTAAACCGGGAGAAAAAGTGGTGCTTCTGGGTGGAGACAACTATCGTATAGGTATGGGTGGCGGTGCCGTTTCATCTGTGGCTACAGGACAATACGCCGGAGCGATTGAACTTAATGCCGTGCAACGTGCAAACCCGGAAATGCAGAAACGCGTGGCAAATGTGATTCGTGCCCTTGCAGAATCCGGACTGAACCCGATTATTTCCATTCATGACCATGGTGCAGGCGGTCACTTAAATGCACTCTCTGAACTAGTGGAAACTACAGGCGGACACATAGACATCAATGCTTTGCCTATCGGCGACCATACCTTGAGTTATAAGGAAATTATCGGCAACGAAAGCCAGGAACGTATGGGTATGGTGGTTCGTGAAAAAGACATTCCATTTATTAAACGTATTGCAGACCGTGAACGTGCTCCAATGTATGTTGTAGGCGAAACGACCGGAGACCATAGATTTGTGTTTGAAGACGAAAACGGTGTTAAACCTATTGACCTGGAAATGGAAGATATGTTTGGAAATTCTCCAAAAACAATAATGGAGGACAATACTGTTTCCGTAACATACGCAGATGCCGAATACTACCGGGACAAAGTACAAGAATACCTCAAAAACGTACTATCTTTGGAAGCTGTAGCATGCAAAGACTGGCTCACAAACAAGGTGGACCGCTCTGTTACAGGTAAAGTTGCACGCCAACAGTGTCAAGGAGAAATCCAGCTTCCACTTAGTGACTGCGGTGTTGTTGCACTTGACTATAAAGGCAAACGAGGTATTGCAACTTCTATTGGTCACGCACCGCAAATAGCACTCACAGACCCTGCCAAAGGTTCTGTTATTTCTATTGCTGAAGCTCTCACCAATATAGTCGGTGCTCCGCTCAAAAATGGTCTGAAGAGCATTTCTTTGAGTGCAAACTGGATGTGGCCTTGCAAAAATGCGGGAGAAGATGCAGCACTATATACTGCGGTGGAAGCGTGCAGCAACTTTGCAACTGCTCTTGGCATAAACATTCCTACCGGGAAAGACAGCCTCTCTATGACACAAAAATATGGTGATAAGAAAGTTTTCGCACCGGGTACTGTGATTATTTCCGCTGCCGGAGAAGTTAGTGACATTCGCAAAGTGGTGTCTCCGGTTATCAAGAAAAAATCATCAACATTGTATTATGTGGACTTCTCTTCAGACGAACTCCGCTTAGGTGGTTCCGCACTATTCCAATCCATGAACAGGATAGGCTCTGTTGCTCCTACTATAAAGGATTCAGCACAATTTGCAAAAACGTTTGATGCGATAAACCTTTTGGTGAAAAAAAATATGGTGCTCGCTATGCATGACGTTTCAGCAGGAGGACTTATAACTACTTTGCTTGAAATGACTTTTGCAAATCGTCGCGGTGGATTAAACATCAATACAAACGGATTTACTGAAGCTGATATCGTAAAAGTTTTGTTTGCGGAAAATCCTGCTATTGTTCTCCAAATATCAGATGGACAAAAGGACAATTTTGAAAAAATACTCAACGAAAATGATGTACGTTTCTTCGCTCTGGGACGCACAACAAACAATCGCAAAATCATCGTAAGCAACAATGGAGAAACGCTTGAATTTGACATAGATAGTCTCCGTGATGTTTGGTTCAAACCTTCATATCTATTAGATTGCGACCAAAGTGGCGAAAAATGTGCTACAGCACGTTTCCGTAACTATAATCATCAAGCAATAACCTATTCTTTCCCTGCAAATTTTGATGGCAAACTCTCAAGTCGAGGTATAAGCCTAAGCCGCAGAGAAAAAACAGGAATTCGTGCTGCAATAATCCGTGAAAAAGGAGTAAATGGTGATAGAGAAATGGCATTTTCACTTCACCTCGCAGGATTTGATGTGAAAGATGTGCACATGTCAGACCTTATGTCCGGACGTGAAACACTTGATGACATCAATATGATAGTATTCTGTGGAGGTTTTTCAAACAGCGACGTTCTCGGTTCTGCGAAAGGTTGGGCAAGCGGTTTCCTATACAATGAAACGGCAAAAGAAACGCTCCGCCGTTTCTATAGACGTAAAGACACTCTTTCACTTGGCATTTGCAATGGATGCCAACTTATGATAGAGCTGAACCTCATCAATCCGGAGCATAACAAACGTACAAGAATGGAACATAATATTTCTCATAAATTTGAATCTCAATTCCTGGGAGTTACCATTCCGAAAAACAATTCCGTTATGTTCGGCAACCTCTCCGGCTCAAAACTCGGAATATGGGTAGCACATGGTGAGGGACAATTTATACTTCCGGAAGACTTAAGCAAATACAATATCGTGGCTCAATACAGCTATAACAAGTATCCTGCCAATCCTAATGGCTCAATTGCTGCAGTTGCTGGTCTTTGCTCGGCAGACGGTCGCCACCTCGCAATGATGCCTCACTTGGAACGTGCTATCTTCCCCTGGCAATGCGGATATTATCCCTATTCTCGCCGTAAAGATGAAATCACCCCATGGATTGACGCATTTATCAATGCTCGCAAATGGATTGAGGACATAACTCGTTAATATTCCTAAAACATATCTTATAAATGTAATGCTTTTTACTTGCAACAATGAGTAAAAAGCATTACCTTTGTATAAAATAATAGTTAACCGAACATAATTAAAAATACTATACCATGCACTATATCCCGGTTACAGGCAAAAATAAATCCGTAGGGCTGATAGATGCAATACATTTGGGAGCAAACGATGAGGGGGCATTATTTCTGCCGGAAACATATCCCCTGATTCCTAAAGCCTATTACAAAAATATTTCCGGAATGTCTCTTCCGGAAATAGGTTATGTGGTGGCAAATATGCTTTTTGGGTCTGATATCCCCTCCTCTACCATAAAAGATATAATTTTTGAAACACTTAATTTTGATATTCCTTTTTTGCACATAGATGAAAACAAATATGCACTGGACCTCACTCAAGGGCCTACGGGAAACTACAATGATATAAGTGCTCGCTTTATGTCTAACTTGCTTAAAAGATACAGGCGTCACGAACGTTTTAACGTTATTATATCTTCTTCCACAGGTGCAGGAAATGCCGTAGCAGATGCTTTTCATGATATGCCGGGTGTAAAATCATTCATATTATTCCCCTCACATTCATTGTCTGAAAAACGCAAGACATCACTCACAAGCTATGGAGATAATGTGATACCAATAGAAGTAAATGGCAGTCTTTTCAAACTTCTTGACATTACTCGCGAAGCAATTTTGGACAAATCACTCCAAGAACAAGTGCCATTAATCAGTGCAAACTCCGTAAATATAGCAGCATTACTTCCCAGAACCATATTTTTCCTTTATGCTTATTCACGACTTGTAAAAGAAAGAAGAAATGCCGACAATATAGTAATATCCATACCCACTCGCAACCTCGGAAACCTTACTGCGGCTATTATCGCAAGTAAAATAGGACTTCCCGTGAGCCGCTACATTGCTCTTCGTGATGATAGTCGTTTTGCCGTAAATGACCGCAGAATAGCCTTACTCTTAGGCAAAACAGACTATGATAACGAGATTTTTTCACCAGAAAGTCACCCCTTGGCAGAAAACGAGACGGAAATAACACTTATCACAGATAATGATAAAAACTGCATTGTTGATGGTCATAGCAACACACACCATCGAATAGAACACATTTCCGCCAAGTACAACCAACTGAAAACAATAATTCTAAACAATAAATAGTATTTACTAACCCCACTAAAATCAGAGTAAAAATGAAAAAAAGAATCACAAAAAAGAGTATCCGCTACATTTGTGGCGATGCTGCAGCAGAATGTATTATCACAAAGCATTTTTGCCCTAATATTGACAAAGAAAAAATAGTAAACTGCATTTTAGATATCGCTTCTCTCCAAACTGCATCTTTGAGCAAAGTAAACGTTAAATTTGACAAAGTAAAATCCGACTACGATACACCTCAGGTTTATCGTAAGGAAAAACGCAACTTCTACAGTAAAGCATTCGCTTCAATAAAAAAAGAGTTCAAAACAAAACTTAGCGAAATTGCTGCAGAAATGAACAAAGCTGCAAAAGCATAAGCAAAATGAGTTTATCCGAAATAATACTCCGCATTTGGGGTTGGAAAGTGAACGTTTCCGTTCCGGACTATCCCAAATGCATCATTTGCGTGGCTCCTCACACCAGCAATCTTGATTTTATTCTCGGGAAACTTGCCTATATGTCCATTGGCAGAAAAGCCGGCTTCCTTATGAAAGAATCATGGTTTCGTTGGCCTTTGGGATATTTTTTCCGAAGTATAGGTGGTGTTCCCGTGTCAAGGAAAAACAAGAAAATTTCTCTTGTGGAAGTACTTGTGGAAAAATTCCGGAATGCAGAGAAACTCGCCATAGCCATTACGCCGGAAGGAACAAGGAGCCGTACAAATAAATGGCACACCGGTTTTCTTGAAATTGCACGCCAAGCGGAAATTCCTATTTGCCTTGGTGCGTTTGATTTCAAAACAAAAAACATTTACATTGAAAAAACGTTTATTCCTACAGGAGACAATGATGCAGACATGGCTGAAATAAAAAAATATTATAGCCAATTCACTGCCAAATATCCCGACAAATTCAGCACAGACTAATTCACTGAGAAAATGAACGAAACCCTTAATATTGCACTAATTGCTACAGATATTATTCCGCAAGACAAAGAGAAAAACCTTGCAAACCTCGGTTCTTCGCTTGAAAAAATTGAAAAAGGAACAGATATTGTAGTGTTGCCGGAATTGTTTTCCACAGGTTTTATCAAAGACGTTGATAAAATATCAGATGCAGCAGAACCCGTAAGCGGCAAAACTATGCAGATATTGCACTCCTACGCAGATAAATTCGGTTTTGCTATTGCAGGAAGCTATCTCTGCAAAGTGGCTAACTCAATTCTTAATAGGGGTTTCTTTATTGAGCCCGGTGGTGATGAATATTTCTACGACAAAAAGCATCTTTTCTCACTAAGTCCGGAAAAAACATTACTTGACCCAGGCTACAACCGTTCTCCAATAATCAGATACAGAGGTTGGAATATCTCTATGATAATCTGTTATGACCTCCGGTTCCCGGCATGGTGCAGAAATATAAACAATGGCTATGATTTACTCCTTGTTCCGGCAAATTGGCCGAATGCTCGTGCCTATGCTTGGAAACAACTTCTAATAGCTCGTGCTATTGAAAATCAGGCTTACATTGCAGGAGCGAACCGCTCCGGAAAAGACAACTTCGGTGATTATAACGATTTAAGCTTCGTTTTCAATCCCACAGGAGAACCTATCGGCAAACAAAAAGATACTATTGTTTACGCAACTCTAAGCAAAAAAGCAATAGACGATATTCGCAAATATCTGCCCGTTGTTAATGACGCAGACCATTTTGATATATGAATATAGATAACATAAATGAAATAGGTATATTTGTAAAAATTCCGGATACTGCACAAATAGCCATTGCCATTTCACGCACCAAGTCTTTTTACCGGTTTTATGCAATGCCTACATTTGAAGAAGGCAGCACACCTTTTACGCCTAAACTGTTTGAAGAAATAGTAGCCGTAATCCTAAATTCACAAGATGAAAAAGGCACACCACTACCGGACGACCTAAAAGTGCAATTTACCATATTTGAGAATGAGAAACGCACGGATATAGACAGTACAAATGTAACTTACGAGAAACTACGTAAAATTACAAATCTACTTTGTGCACACTATCCCGATTATAGTTTACTCAGACCTTTTTTGTGAAACAGACCATAAGAATTAACAATAAAACACAAAATTTGCAATTAAATAAGCAAATAATTACTAAATATTAAGCAATTATAACTTCGTGACGATTTTTTTTAGCACAAAATTCAGAAAAAATTCGTAACTTTGCAAAATAATTGACATCTTATCACTACACTATTAATGAGCAAACCAAAAATACTTTACATCGCACAGGAAGTAGCACCGTATCTCCCTGATACTGAAATGTCTGTACTTAACAAGAACCTCTCACAGTCTATAATCAGCCATGGTTATGAAGTGAGAACATTTATGCCTAAGTACGGAATCATCAACGAACGTAGAAATCAGCTTCATGAGGTTATCCGACTATCCGGCATGAATATTATCATTGATGATACGGACCACCCGCTCATAATAAAAGTAGCGACCCTTCTTCCGTCCAGAATGCAAGTCTATTTCATTGACAATGATGACTACTTCATGCACCACACAGCTAAAGACCTTGAAATACGCGAATCTGCAGCAGATAATGATGAGCGTATGATGTTCTTTGTTCGCGGTGCCGTTGAAACAGTAAAAAAACTCAAATGGGCTCCGGCAATAATCCACTGTGCAGGTTGGGCTACAGCACTCACACCACTCTACATAAAGAGTCAGTACTGCGAGGACCCCTCATTTATGGAAGCAAAAGTGGTATATTCTATGTTTAATGACCAGTTTGAAGGTACGCTTGACGAACGATTCCTTGAAAAGCTCAAACTTGACGGTTTCAGTGAAGAAAAAATGGCTGCAATTAAAGACAAAGCTGTTGATTATATAACACTTAACAAACTTGCAATAGATAATTCCGATGCAATAGTTGAAGCATCTGCAGGCATCAACCAAGAACTTATTGATTATGCTTTGGCATCAGGAAAACCATTTATGAAATACCCCGGTGCTGAAGAATATGTAAATGCTTATGCAGAATTTTATTCATCATTACAGCAATAACATTCTTTCTCATAAAAAATGAAAGCAAAATTTTTGTTATTCAGCCTTTTGGCAACAATAAGTATTGCAATTACGTCGTGCGATAACGAAGTAAACAATATTGGAGGTTCGCTTGTCAACGACAACTTGGAGATTGACATTGACTCCACTTTCGTTGTTGAAGGTCGCTCCGTAGAAAATCTTAAAATTCAATCCAGAACTGTCACACAACTTCTTGGACAAATAAATGCAGAAGGTTACGGAACATTTGAGTCTGAATACATCACTCAATTTATGTGTTCAAACAAAATTGACACAACAGGTGTCAGTGTTGACGACATAGATTCTCTCATTGTGGTATTAAACATTCCTAAAGGTGAAATTGTTGGAGATTCGCTAATTCCTATGGGACTTGACGTATATCCACTTGTCAAACAACTACCGACGCCTATTTACAGCGATTTTGACCCTAAAGGATACTACGACCCCAACACAAAACTATCTTCAAAAATATATAAATGCAACGTAGCCGGAGAAAACGATACTGTAAAAACTTACGAAAGTAGATATGTATATGTAAAAATGCCGGTTGAAATAGGAAAAAGAATCTTCACAAAGTACAAAGAAAACCCGGAAATTTTCTCAAATCCGGAATCTTTCACAAATTTCTTCCCGGGCATTTATGTAAGAAACAGTTATGGTTCCGGACGTGTAATGCGTATAGCACAAACCTCTATGCGATTGTACTACACCAAACATGTCACAACCTCTGAAGGTGTTGACACTGCACTAAACTACTGCGGATATTATTTCGCAACAAAGCCGGAAGTCGTATCAAATAACCTTATAAAGTACAATATGAGTGAAAACCTCCGCAAAAGAATCGCAGATGGTCAAAACATCATCATTGCACCAGCCGGAAGAGATATTGAAATCAAATTTCCTGCAAAAGAGGTTGTTCAGGCATACAAACAAAGAGCAGGAAAAGTTGCCGTTCTCAACTCATTGACATTCAAAATTCCAGTAAACGAAATTGAAAACGATTATGCTATCACAACACCTACACATGTGATGATGATTCTCTCTAAAGATAAAGACAACTTCTTTGTAGAAAACAAACTTGCAGATGGAGTTACTTCCTTTGTTGCTGAATACAATCCCACATCCGGTTGCTATGAATTTACCGGACTTCGCAGCTATATGTTGAATCTTCTCAAAAAAGACGAAATAAAAGAAGAAGACTACACTTTTGTAATTACACCGGTTTCATTAGTTACTACACAAGAAGCATCTACTTCTTATTACTACTATTATTCTACAGAAGAGCATATTAACGCCATCGTTCCGTACATATCTACACCGGCTATGGCAGAGCTTGACTTAAAAAAATCAAAAATAACTCTCACATTTAGCAAACAAGTCGCAAAAAATTAATATCTTTGCACTCGCAAAACGATTTTGATTATTATCAGCCGCAATAGCTCAGTCGGTAGAGCATTTCATTCGTAACGAAAAGGTCGTGGGTTCGAGTCCCACTCGCGGCTCAAAAAGCACCTCAAAAGGGTGCTTTTTTATACTATCATATATTATGATTTTTATAATTCTTAGTAGCAAATAATTGTATATATAATAAATATCACTACCTTTGCAATGTCAAGTATTTAAATAAGGAATTTGTATGATTAGTGAACATGAAAAGTTGGAAAGTGCAGAAAAAGAAATTGAAGCCTTAAAAAAAGAAATTAGCGAACTTCGCGATAGTCAGTCAGGAAATACTTCCTATGCTTGGATTTGGCTTGCTTTTATATTCTTTTTCGGTTGTTTGCTTATGGGTAACATAGCCCTTGACTACAAAAATGAATATGAAGAGGCTATTAAAAATATTAACAAGCATGTGCCGGATAGCATTGCTTCTAATAATGAGATAATAACTGATTAGTAGAGAACATTTATTTAGATTTTGACAAAAATTTGATTTTATCAATACCGGATTTTATCAATACCGGATTTTATCAACATCGGTACTGTAACACCTATAATTGTGTAAAAAATCCAAACAAAAGACGGTAGAGTTTTTGGATATGGAATGATAGCGAGCAAATTTATACTCATACTTGATGTAACTATGAATGCAAGTGTCAATATCTTATATACAAAGAAATGCAAAAAGTAAATAAAAATGGTAGATTTGCCTATTTGTGAAAGATACTCAATTTTCCATTTAGACAAAATCCGAGCTACACTAATTGTTGAGACTGAACCGGCTATTGCAGCTATGAAATATACAAATATATAAATTCCTTTTGCTGTATTCATAGACATAAATGTCTTATAAGATAATATTATTGGTAACAAATATAAAACCCATAACCAACGGCTTAAATTTAGGTCAAACAACTTATACCTTTTTATATAGTATCCGGTGATAAAAAAAGAAGTGCCCAAAATTGCACATGGTTTAAGTAGTTCCGGTTTGGCACATTCAACATTTGACCAAAAGTAAGAAATAACACAAAGAGCAAGAACTATTAGAGGCAACAATACTTTTTCATTCAAGCTAAATCTTCGTAAAAAATTTAGAATAAATATAGAAACCAAAGAACTAATTGTTAAAACGCCCATAAACCATAATATTCCAAAACCATTCTTTACTGCAAGAGGAGGAATTTCAAAAAAAGCACTATTAAGAATACTAGGTATATACTCATTAAATTCGTACTGACCATTAAATACATGCAGAACAGATAGTAGATTATGAATTAGTATAAATAATATAATCCACAAAATATACGGAACATAATATGCCTTAAGTTTATTTTTAATGCCGTTAATTGGGTTATCTATCAGATTTTCCGACAGTAACATTCCACTTATAAATAAGAAACACGGCATGTGAAAGTAAAAAATAAAATTCTTGATAATCTGTGGCAAAAATGTATGCCCCATAACCATCAATATAATTAATATACCTTTGGCATAATCTAAAGATAAATCTCTTTTCTTTTCCATATAAAAGTCTATTAATTAAGCACTCCGGAAATGTATTTATGCCACAAGGAGCGAATGAAATAAAATGGTTTGTCTTCATTAACTACTGAAACATAAAGCCATATCGGGTCATTGAAATCAACGTCCCAATTCTTCATATCACTCAAACGGAATGTGGGCTTATAATGCTTGATTTTGTATTTCCTTCTGCCGGATTTATCATACATTTTCCATGCTAAAGCCGTGGTATAGATTCGGCTAATTTCCAATAATAATTGCTGTGAAAGCACATTCACCTCTATCAACATTTGTAGCTGTTCCAAATCAATCCACTGCTCTTCTTTGAAATTTGACATCGAATCTTCCGGCACAAAAGCAGCATAGTGAAAAATATTTGAAACAGTACGATAATCCGAGCTTTGATACAAAAATTTAATCGTTGCACCTGAAATCCCCGTAATATTCCGGAAAACGTCGTCTTGCATAACGTCATTAGGTGAAGCAATGAATTTTTTCGTAATTTTTACAGGCGTATCCACAGCATATTCAGAATTTACAAGAAGTATTTTATCTCCGGAAATCAACAAAAAACGAATTATTGTAGATGTGTGACAGTCTTTGCTAAGCAAAAAATTCCGCATATTATAGTACCTTATTCCTAAAGCCAAAAGTGATATCAAATAAATACTAACAGGCAGATACATAAACATATATCTGTCAAGACGATTAAAATCCGTATTTATATATGATGCAAAATAATGATACCATACCACGACTGACAATCCAATAGAAATTATGAGTATCAGCCACACTTGAAGCTGTGCTTCTTGGGAATATACTTTTCCTAAAAGACTTCTCTCTGAAGTAACACCCATTCGTGCAATGCAATCAGTGCAAAAGGTATTTTTATAATTGCGGATTTTTATCCATATAGTAACAATACTCGCTATTGGTGTGAAAAACAATATCGGCATTATCGGTGTGTTGTGATTGTATGGTTGACCGGTTAATTCCGTAATAATATTTTCTCCAAAAATATCTAAAATCAATATTATGGCACCTACCCAAAACAGCGAAATTTCAACTATATAAGGTATAAGAAAACAAAATGGAGATTCGCGATGCCTGTTATTTCTTATCAGCATATGAAAAATAAACACAGACAAGAAACAAAAAACAGCCGATAAGATTCTACTAACGTAAGGGGCAACAAGAATCATCAGCATAACGAATGCTAAAGGGAATGTCCAATTAAGCCAAAGGCTGAACACACCTCTTTTAAGTGCGTTATGCTGAATAATGTCTTTCATTTCAGATGAGCATCAAAAAATTTCATCATTGCGGCATATACTTGTGCACGAGCATTACAGCCATTTATTGAGTGATTCATATTTGGAAACATCAAGACACTACAAAAGCGATTTTGTGCTTGCAATGCAGACAAATATTGGATAGTATTTGCGGGGTGAACATTATCATCAGACGTTCCATACATTATCAAAAGTTCTGTTTCGCCAATATTTTTTATAAAATTAGACGGTGCAGAAGTGCGATAACCATCTTCATTCTGCTGTGGCGTGGACATAAACCGTTCCGTATAAATAGTGTCATACAGCCTCCAATCCGTTACCGGTGCGATAGCCACTGCCGCTTTGAATGGATTACCCGGAGTTGAGATAGCCATTAGTGTTTCGTAGCCACCATAGCTCCAACCTGTTATAGCGATATTAGCAGAATCCACATATGGTAGTTTTGCTATATAGTTGGCAGCTGCAACCTGGTCGGCTGATTCAAATTGTCCTAATTGCTTATAAACGCATGTTTCAAATGCTCTATCTCTGCCACCAGTGCCTCTACCATCAACACAAACAACAATATATCCGCATTTAGCCGCATATTGTTGCCAATCAACATTCCACTTATCAAGCACTTGTTGTGATGAAGGTCCACTGTACTGATTCATTATCACAGGATACTTTTTATTTTCATTGAAATCACTCGGTTTTATAATGTAAGCATTTAATTCAACTTCCGGTGTTTTTATAATAATATATTCTTTATGAGGCACATCACGGTATTTCGCTGCAATGGAAGAATTATCCTCAATCTCACGAATTTTCTTGTGCTTTGTAGTGGAATAAAGCGTATAATTTGGAGGTGTAACGGAATTGCTGTAACAGAGCATATAATAGTCCATATTCGGACTGAATTCTGCAGAATTAGTACCTTTTTCTTCTCCTATAAAAAGAATCTTACCTGTCTTTTTATCAATATAATTCACAGTTCTATGGATAGCACCGGAAAATGTTGATTGGAAATAAATATTTCCAAGTTTATCAGTACCATAATAATCGGTAACATTGAAATTACCGGAAGTAAGCTGCCCTATCATTGCACCTGCATAAGTATATCTATACAAATGAACGTATCCGGAACGAGCCGACATTATCACGAAATCATTATCTCCATAATGAATATCATTGTATGCAGATTCATTTATCCACGCATTATCCGTTTCAATCAGAATTGTTTTAACCACTGTAGATTTAGGATTAATACTATACAAAGTGAATTTATTTTGCTCCCTATTTAATGTTGAAACAATGAGTCTATCACTATTCGGAGCATAGTGAATTGCAGGTATGTATTCAAGTTCTGAATCATCTATCAGAATAGTTTTGTTTTTTCTGGTATCTATGTCATAACTGTGAAGTGACACAACGGAGTTTTGCTCACCTGCCACAGGGTACTTGTAAGTCAATTCTCCGGGATATAATTCATTATCTTGAATAGGTTTACAATAGCTTGAATATATGGGTAATGAGTATGTCTTAACTTTACTTTCATCATATTTTATGTAGCATAGCGTAGAGTTATCAGGAGACCAAGCCATAGAACAAGTTCTGCCAAATTCTTCTTCATATACCCAATCAGGAATACCATTTATGATATTATTTCTCAAACCATCTGTGGTAACAGCAACTTCTGTGTTATATACAAGTTTCTTAAGATAAATATTATTATCTGCAACGAAAGCCACCATCAAGCCATCTGGTGAAAATACTGGAGACTGTTGGCGTTTGTGATTTTCTGAAAGCGGCAAAAGAATATTCCTTTTTATCTCAAACACATAGTATTCAGCCGTAAATGAACGACGATATACATATTCCTTATTCTTAAAAACAAGTATTCTTGTTGCATTTTCATCTATGATAAAACCATCAATCTTATCTATCTTCGTTTCACGAGTCTTGCTGCAATCCAAAACAGTTTCTACAAGATTTCCCGTTGCAATTTCATATTTGCCGATTGTCTTTCCATCATCACTCAACTGCAAATATGATTGACCATCCGGCAAAAATGTATGTTGCTTTGGCGACTTGGCTATATTCTGCGGAAAAACATAGTAAGACATATCTTGAATACGCTCCACATCTGAGTATGCGTTAGAAGTTAAGGTAATTGCGGATAAAACCGCTGTAAGGAGAATCTTTTTTATTTTCATTTAGGTCGTATTATTTCAAAAGTTGAAACGGCAATATCCGGAAGTGACATTGCTTTTAATTAAACATAGTCTTTTTTGTAGAAATGATAAAGCGACACAAAAAGTTCACTACCATAAACTCATTTGTCCGGAATCTTCCGGTGGATTGTTTTTCTTAACCGGAGGCTTATAGCCGAAAGATGAATCACTGTCTGATACTATATCATTTGCTTTAATTTCATCTTCAGATGGAAATGGTGATAGCCAATCCGTGTTATCAAGAGACATGTCTATAGCGGAAATTTTTAGTGGCTTTTCATCATTATTTTGTTTATCGTCTATTTCATCTATGCTCTCATTTTCTAAAGATACATTTTTGAGCGATGCTATTTCTTGCTGTAACACACTTATTGTGTTAGCATTGTCCATCATATTTTGCGAGAGAGTTGTCTTGAGAGAATCAATTTCTCCCTCAAGTTTTTTGTTTATCATAGAGAGTTCGGAAATCTTAGCATCTTTATCCTTCTTTACACCTTCAAATTTTTCAACCATAGCCTGAATTTCATTCAGCATAGAAAGGTTCTCTGTTGCCTCACTAAGTTCAGCATGAAGTGATTCCAACTCTTCATTCGCCAGGTTAAGCTTATTTTGAAGTTCTGAAACTGCATCTTCGGATTTTTTTAGTTTTTCACTTTGAGATTTTTTTTCAGCTTCAATATTATCAATTTTGGCTTTTTGTTCATTGCACTCTTTTTCTTTATCAGCGAGATTTTGTTTAGCAACAGCTGCTATGTTATTGAGGTCAAACACCATTTGGTCCGCCACCTCGGTTTTTGTCTTATAGTTAGATATCAACTCCTCTAAAGACTTTTTATCTGCAGATAATTGTTCAATTTGTGCTTTAAGATTTTGGATTTCATCACTAAGATTTTTATCATTTACCTGAACCGGAGCATTTTCATTTAATTCTAAAGCCTTCTTCGCCTCTTCAAGTTGGGATTTCAGCTCTGCAATTTCTTCACGCATTGCCGCATAATCTCCTTCCTGAACGGAATTGACTTTCACTTTATTAATCAAGCTTCGATTTTCAAGTTGTAGTTGTTCACGGTCAGCTTCAAGTTTTGCAATTTGATTTTCAAGGTCGTGAACACGCTCTGCAAAAGCACGTTTCTGACGTTCTGCACTAAGTTGCAAGTTCTTTGCCTCTGTGATTTTCTCTTCGCTTTTACGTTCTTTATCAGAGAGTTCTGCAATTTGCTGCTGTATTTTATTTCTTTCATTTTTCCATTGGCGACGAGTATTTTCCGCAACAGTATCACTCACGCCTGCTAGATATTCTTTAATAGAATTGTCTAATGTGTCAAATAAATACTTTTTCTGTTGCTCAACATCAACAGATGTTGCCAAAAAGTCCGGAAGTGATTTATTGAATACTTGAACAACATGCTCAAAAATTTTCTCTACAGGCACATTCTCAACCCCCGGAGAAATAATTTCTTCGTTTTCTGTGTTTGTATTGTTTTTTTCTGTTTTGGGAGCACAATTATCACCGGAAGACCTCATAGTAACTGTAGCATCTTCTCCGTACTCCTCGTCGTATTCGTCACCAAACCCGAATAATTTCTTAATATTATCAAAAAAAGGCATATCAAAACTGTGATTAAAAAAATATATTCCAAATTCACTCCAAAGTTATATATTTTTTCACAATTATTGTTACTTTTATCGCAAAAAGGTTATATGTTTTTTTAAATACTTCAAAAAAAAATGATGCCCACCGAAGTGAGCATCATTTTGTGAGGTTCCTAGCAGAATCGAACTGCTGTAAACGGTTTTGCAGACCGGTGCCTAACCACTCGGCCAAGGAACCTTATTGCGGTTTTGCGAGTGCAAATTTAGGCATTATTTTTTTAATCTGCAATTTTTTTACAATATATTTTTCAAATAATTCATATTTCTTCAATTTTTAATACGCCAAACCATGGAAAATACCATCAGGATTATCCACAATGACCTCTTTAATGGCATACACACCGGTGCCCGAAGTCATTTTTGGAGTAGAAACCAGTAGAGAACACGGAGTGTATGTGCGAGGTAACTTAAACCTAATTATATATGATTCCGAATCCGAAGAAGACACATCATACAAAGACAACACTGTTCCCGCTTCCACATTTTTATCATAAACAAAAAACTTCTGAGCAGAAGAAGTGACACTGCTATTTGCAGAGCCTACAGAAACAAAAGTTCCTCCTAAAACGATAAATTCATTTTGGTCGCAATCTATGCCTTCATTATTAACTTCACCGTTTATAACTGCCACTCCACCTGTAACTGTCACTTTACCTAAACAATCAATACCGTCTGCATTATGACTATACGCATAAATTTTGCCTCCTGCAATAGTGACGGATTGGGTTGCTTTAAGGCAATCGTCTTTTGAGGAAACTTCCACAAGTCCACCTTTAACATACAAATTTGTCTTACTTTCAATACCCTCCCCGCTTACAATATTGCTTACAATAACTTTTACTGTTCCATCGTTTATAGTCACTGCAGCATCTGCGTTTATACCTTTGCTATTTGATGTTAATGCGGTATTGTAAACATATTTTCCACCGGTAACACGAGCATAAATCTCCCCTCCGTTTATAGTAATGCTTTGATTGCAATTTATAGCCTTAGCTCCTTTACCATTAGTTTGAAGATATACAATACCTCCATTTTGAACATAATTCAAATCACATTTAATAGCAGCAGAGTTTGAAAGGTCTATTCCATTGTATTCACTTTCACCATTTGAAATAATAGTGGTTCTGCCACCGGATATTGTGATACTGCCTTCCGAGTTTATACCTTTTGACGTATTTGCAGCCACATCAATATTCAGAACGCCACCATTGAGGTAAACGGCATCTTTTGCTTTCACGCCATTGCTTGCAGTATTTTTGATATTTATCACATGTCCAGGACGAAATAAAATATAACTATCACTTGCTATAGCATTCTTGCAGTTTGCATTGATATCAAGATTACCATTACCGCTTACTATCAAACGACCCTCTGTAAAAACGGTTCCTTTCATATCTTCAGAAGAAGTAACAGGATAATTATTCCCATCAGCGAGAATGTTATGCGTATTGTCTGAAATATGCAGATATGTGCGAGTTTTAGACTGTACGTTTATTGCCGCACCGTCCGGGTTCGTAAGAGCAAGTCCGTTCAGAGTGATTTTGATGTCAAAGGTATTTGATGCCAGTTTGAAAAATCCGTTACTGCTCTTGCCGGAAAGAACGTATTCAGCACTTGCACTCGGAGTCAAAATAAGCTTTGCAGGACCTTCTTTGGTTACACCATCTTCCGTAATAACCGTCTTTGCATCAGAGAATTCAACATTTATCACCTTTGAGAATTTTTTATTCTCATAGTAATCACCGTAAAAAGCATCTGCAGAAGATGTTGGCAGGGATTCGCTTTCATTATAAGGATTTGCATCAAAAGCAATTTCAAACTGTTCTATATCATCTCCTACACTAATAATTGGAACCGGTTCCGGAGTTGGCTCTGGAATATCGGAATTATCATTGCTATCAGAGCAAGAAGAAAAAGCAAAACCAATTATTGCAAAATGTATAGCAATTTTTAAAATTGACCATTTCATAAAAACTACGATAATTAAAATTTATATTTATAACCCACTCCTATAATATTTCCATCCATTTCATCTTCATCACTGTGGTCTTGGTATCTATAATAAGCTTCAACACTGTGTTTTTTTGTGATTTTGTATTGTATTCCAACAGTGTAGCGTGTCTTATCCAGCCCTTTGCCGGAGTGATACAATTCTACAGAAGCGTATGGACTTAGTTTTATAGGTTTTATATTATATTCCACTAAAAGACGAGAGCGCAATACGTTTATACCTTTACCCTTTACCACTTCGTCTGCTTTTGGGGTCTCACCATCTGCTTCAAATTTGGGTACGGATTTCTCCGGGCGATATGTATATTGCCAACGTTCACGGAGAGAAATAGTAAACATTCCAAATTTCATTTTACCCGTTGCAGAAACAAATGTACGGTGTCGAGAATACCAATACGCAGGTATGAAATTTTTCTTTGCTGTCCACCTTTCTTCAGAATGGCAATTCATAAATGTGTATCCTGCATCAACTTTGACATACGGAAGAATCTGATAATCAGTAGAAAGACCAATACTCACCCTATCCGTTCCATCAAATCCTGGTAACGAACGATACTCCACTTCCGCTGCAGCACTCCACTGTTTGGTGATTTTCTTCTCTGCAGAAATACTACTCCATAGTGCAGGTCCTTCTGCAAACACAGTGCCACAGACTGCTGTGACCAATATGCATAAAAATAGTTTCTTTTTCATTGTCCTTTAGGTATTTTAGGTAAATTATTTACAGTATTTATAGAATTATCATTGTCTTCATAGTGAATCTTTAATAGTGCAGTATCTCTTAAAAAATCAATAGAACCTACTTCTACAGAAATAATATTAAGACCTGTTCTTTCTTTCAAGTCTGCCAAAAGTTCATCGTATTTTTCCGGCTTTATAAGTTCTATTTTGTCATATTGCACCAATTTATTTGAAACATGACGAAGCCACTTATTGCGTTCGCTAAACCAAATGCAAAATATAAATATTATATTTGTAAGTAACAATTCTGCAAGGCTAATTGCTGTGGAAAGAGCATTTATCACGGATATTGCAATAAGAACAAACAAGTAAGTCATTTCCCTCACAGGCATCTGCTCCGTGCGGTATCGTATTATACCAAAAATCGCAAAAAGTCCGAGAGCAAATCCAATTTTCATCTTTACGCTTCCAAGCAAGAAAATAAGGAAAAATATGCTCACACTGATAAGTGCGAAAGTGAAATAATAATCTCTGCGGCGTGACTTTTGATAATAGAAGCAGTGGATAATAATCCACATTATTACACTGTTAAATGTAAATCTAAATATCAACTGCCAAACGTCAAGCGATTCAACAAGTGGAGAATCCATAAATTCAAGTTCACCCATAATTATTTTATTGTAAAAGTTTATTTAGATACGTAAAAAGTGGTTTAAATCTATTTTGTTTCAAGTCCGGGTCTGTTTTTGCACATCCTACACAATATTTACTAAAGCGAGAAGGCTTCACACGCAAGTTCTGCAACATTTTGTTTATCTGAGAGGTTTTGTTTCCATCTCTTTTAAGTTCAATAATAACATAATCCGTCATTTCAAGCCTAATATCATTTTCAATATTATGAAATCTCAAATTTACGTCAATCGTAATTCTTTCGCTCAATGCTCTATTTACAAGAGTAATCCTACTGAATGAGTTTTCTATCTGAGGCCTGATAATAGAGATATCATATCTGCTACGTTCTGCAAGAAAATCCAAAGAATCCTGTGTATTCCACCGACACTTGTCCGATATTGGGATTCGTTTTTTATTAGTACGTCCATTGGCGAACTTATTTTTCACTTCCAAGAAACTCAGATTTGAATCCATATAACTTCTGATACGGATTTTTTGGCGAGGTTTCTTCCCATTCTGGTGTGATATATACATATCATGAGTCGGCGTATCAAAGTACAACGTATAATATTGCAAAAGCCGTTTTCCGCACGTCTCTTGTATGCGATATTCCTCTTTTGCCATTTCCAAAAGTCTGGAAAGAACAGGAATAGTGGTAACATACTTGGTGTCTATACGATTCATGAGACGAATGTCTTTCATCTCATCAAGAGTAATGGCATCAAATTGTCCTAAATTTAGTATATTATTCATATTCACTCTTCTTTCTACAAATATAACAACAATTATTGAAAAATAAAAATATATTCAACAAATATGCAAAAACAATAAGTAAACACATTAGACACAAACAATAATTTCACAAAATTATCATTTGTGTCTAATCTACACAAGGATTATGTATGAAAATTAGATTTTAATTTTCACCCCGGCAAAAATGCTTCTCGGCAACATAGGTCCATAGATATACCCGGAATCTCTGTTCTCGCCTTTATCAAAATCTTTTTGATAACTATTAAAGATGTTTTGAAGTCCGGCACTGATTTGGATTGTGGAATAATTAAATACTTTGAAATCGTATGAAACCTTAAATGTCGCATCAAGGAATGTGGGAGTTTTTACAGCAATATCAATATCCGTTCCGGAGCCTGCGAAGTGTTGCACAAGCATAGAGCCTGTATATGTACCTGTCAGACCTAACGTCAATGGCTTTATGGGATTATACTTCAGTGTGAAATAACCGTATGTGTCAGGGGTTTTGAACATACGTTTTTCTGCAGGTACATTCTCGTTTTCACTCCACACTTCAGGTTGTTTATATCTACTTTTCTGAAGTGTGACACCGGCTTGCACTTGAAATTTCACATTCATCATTGCCTTTGCCTCAAGATTAACTCCCCACACACGAGCACCACTGCCATTGTAACGCTCAAGTACTTGATTTCCTTTTGAGTCATGCTCATCAAGCAAACGAAGAGCGAACACATCTCTCAAGTCTGTATAAAATGCTTCAAACAGTACATTTGTCTGCACATTACCAAATGTGTGATACCAATCCACAGAACCGCTCACACTGTGTGAACTTTCCTCTTTCAAGTCATCTGCTAAAACGGTTATCACTCTATCACCTCCCACTATTGCTACATGAAAATCCTCATCGTATGCTTGCGGAGATCGGAAGCCTGTGGAATAAGACAAACGGAAATTCAAATTTTCAGAAGGGTTAAAGCGAACATTTGCACGAGGCGAGAAAATTGCATCTGAAACAAGTGAATGTTTATCTACACGGCCTCCAACCAAGAAGCCCCAACGCTCAGTACGCCATTCATTTTGCATATACGCAGAATAAATTCTCACATGTTGGCTAACATTATGGTCATAACCAAGAGTTACATCATTAAGATAGTTATAATTAAACTCAACTCCGGCAGTAAACTCTGAAGACATGAATATCAATTGTGGAAATTTGCGAATATACTGAGCACCCAAAACACCCACAAAATCCTTTGTTTTGCCATAAGCGTTTTCATCCATTCCACCACCATAATAGCTGTTACGACGTGTATTCTGCATAGACGCATAGAAAAGCTCGCGATTTACGTAATCATTATCCCAAAGATTAAAAGCTACGTCAACAGCATGGATATTGTGGTCCGTCTGTTCTGCCACATGTGCTTTATGTGGCTGTAAATCAAGATTATCACCTCCACGACGGTATTCATGTGTGCCATGATATTCCATAGTAAGTTTTGAAAAATCTGACGTGCGTGCAAAAGTACGCATACCTATAGTTTGAGTTTTCAACATCGCAATTTCCGTATATCCGTCATCATCATGGTCATAGCCGTCACGTACACGGTTCTGTCCGAAAACAAATATCCCGAGTTTTTCATTAGGACTTACTACGGAAGCATTAAAAGTTGTATTATTGTCAAGTGCATCTGTCACGCCCATAACAGTAGTGGTGTGGCTCACTTCCGCAGAATTTACCACAGGGTCCTTAGTAATAATATTTATAGTGCCCCCAATAGCTGAAGAACCGAATAAAGCTGAGCCTCCACCCCTCATCACCTCAACACGGTCTATCATATTTGCAGGTATTTGCTCAAGACCATATACTCCTGTTAGAGCAGAAAAAACCGGGCGAGAATTCATCAGTATTTGTGAATAGTGCCCATCAAGTCCGTTT
>SAMEA3663271__coassemble_87_pt1 | contig 57573 bp, 43 predicted proteins | sample SAMEA3663271__metabat2_low_PE_018 | metagenome-assembled genome bin SAMEA3663271 (sample SAMEA3663271) | pig gut metagenome | biome: pig gut; feature: pig-associated habitat; material: faeces | place: China | collected 2013
CGTTTGTGAACGACAATGTTCTTTTTGGTGGAGCAAATATGTTGAGCCGACTTGATTCAGGAGTTTTGCTGGCGGTTTTTGCCATATATATGGCTTATGTGATAATCAAAGATAGAAAATCCGGAGAGGAGAGCGAAGAATGTAAGTCTATGCTAAGTGGAAAAAATGTGTATCTCCTTGTTTTTATAGCAATTTCATCACTTACAATACTTATTTGCGGCGGTAACCTTTTCCTTGCCTCAGCTATAGACGTGGCTAAAGCATGGGGAATGAGTGATGCTGTAATTGCAATAACTATAGTGGCGGTGGGTACTTCCTTGCCGGAACTTATCACATCTGTTGTTGCGGCAGTAAAGAAAAATACTCAGCTCGCACTTGGCAATGCCATTGGCTCAAACATCTTTAATTTGTTGCTGATACTCGGCGTGACAGGCTTGATTTCTCCGTTTGAAACAAATTCCATAGGATATTCCGATTATGCAGTGATGACACTTGCCATACTCATGACATTTGTGGTGGTGTTTACGTTTGGAAAACGCAAATTTGACAGAATAGAAGGTGTTATTTTCCTGGCAGTTTACGTTTTATATATAACATATCTGCTAACTAAAATATAAAAGTTTTATATTTAACATTTTTTTAGAAGTGGTGGTTAAACCTTTTTCCGGGAATCAGGTCAAAGAGGTATAATAATAAAACAAACGCTAAATTTCTTCGGAATCCACCGTGACGGTCAGTTCAAAAGAGTTTCAAAAAATATTCATCGTATAGAACGATATAATAGAGGTCGAGGGTCTAAAGGTTTTAGACCCTCGGTCGCATTTATACCTATGAGACGAAATAAAAATGGCGGATTGACGTTATATAATCAAAGTAAATCATAAAAATCTTAAAAATTGCGTGACAAAAAAGAAAAAAGTGGGCGGAAAATTTTTTTTTTTGAAAATGTATAGATACTTTTGCAATAGTGTTTCGGCGAAAGTGTCGAGCGGCAACCAAAAAAGAATAGCTAACAATTAAAAGCAAAACAAATGCCTTAAGTAAAAGCCAGTAAAAACAAACTCAAGCAAATATTTAATTAACTCTAATCAATAATTATTAATAACATTATCAAAGTAATTTCAATTATGGAAAAGCCCTCTAAAAATGCTGCATTAGTTGCAGGTGGCAATGTTCGTGGTATCAAGAATGCTTTCTTGGTAATCGTTGTATGTTTTTTAATCGCTGTATGTTTCTTCCTTTTCGTTTGTGGTGCACCAAGCCACTTTGAATTTGAAGGAGAAGTTGGCGCATCAATGTGGTTCGCAGACGAATCCATCAAGTATCACCCAATTGACCTTATCGGTACAATCTTCAAAGGTGGTATCATCGTGCCTATTCTTCAAACTCTCTTCTTGACAGTTATCGTTCTTTCTGTAGAACGTGCTTTCGCTATCTCAAGTGCAAAAGGTAAAGGTGACATCACAAAATTTGTGAAAGAAGTTAAAGCTTGCCTCGTTAAAAACGATATCGCTGCAGCTCAAGCACTCTGCGAAAAACAGCGTGGTTCTGTAGCAGCTGTTGTTTACGCAGCTCTCGTTCGCTACAAAGAAATGGACGAAAACACAGTGCTTTCTAAAGAACAAAAAATCGCTAACCTTCAGAAAGAAGTTGAAGAAGCTACTGCAATGGAAATGCCTTCACTCCAGCAGAACCTCCCAATCGTAGCAACTCTTACTACTCTTGGTACTCTCGTCGGACTTCTCGGTACTGTAATCGGTATGATCAAGTCATTCCAGGCTCTTTCTGCATCTGGTGCTCCTGACTCAACAGAACTTTCAACAGGTATCTCTGAAGCACTTGTGAACACTGCCTTCGGTATCGCAACAGGTGCATTCGCAGTTATCTCTTACAACTTCTACACAAACAAAATCGATAACCTTACTTACGCTATCGACGAGATTGGCTACTCAATCGTTCAAACATTTGCAGCTAATCACTAATCCCTATTTTCCTGTTTTAATATTTCATTAACAATTAAAAAAAGGTAAAATATGGGCAAAGTAAAAATAAAAAGAAAGAGTACGCTCATCGACATGACCGCGATGAGTGACGTAACCGTTCTTTTGCTTACTTTCTTCATGTTGACCTCAACATTCCTTACTAAAGAGCCGGTTACGGTGATTACACCGTCTTCCGTTTCTGAAATCAAGGTGCCGACTTCTAACGTCGCTTCAATCCTTGTAAGCCCTGAAGGTAAGGTTTTCATCTCTATCTTGGGTGAAGCAGACCTTGACACATACGATGAATCTTGGTCTTCCGAATCCGTTCGTAAAGAGGCTCTTCTTGCAGCCGCTAAGCGATATGAAGAGGTAACAGGCAAAAAAACTAATCTTACTCAATTAGACGCAGATAAATTTGCAAAAATAGGTACTTTCGGCGTTCCATTGGCAGTGATGCACGAATTCCTCGCTCTTGACCAAACAAAGCAAGATGAGTTCGTTTCAAACATGGAAAATCCACAAGCCGGTATCCCTATGACGGAAATCGTTTTCCAAGACGCTTCCGGTGCAAAGGAAATTACAAACGAATTCCAAATCTGGATGCGTGCTATCTATAACTCTTCCAACGAGAACCTTAGAGACGCTATGAAGAAAGGTGAAGGAATCGCTGTAAAAGCAGATGCTGTCACAAACTACAAGACAATCCACGGTGTTCTTGACAACTTGCAGACAATCAAGATGAACCGTTTTAGTGTAATGACTGCTCTAAAAACTGAAAACGATTAATCATTATGGCACAAATAGAACAATCCGATGGCGGCAAAAAGAAAAAAGGCGCCCAGAAAAAGATGAGTATCCACGTGGACTTTACTCCGATGGTGGATATGAACATGCTTCTGATTACGTTCTTCATGCTCTGTACCACTATGATTAAGTCACAGACTCTCAATATCTCATTGCCATCCAACGAGAAAATTGAAAGTGAAGAACAACAGTCTAAAGCTAAAAACTCTGAAGCAATCACTCTTATCCTCACCACTGAACGTGATGCCAAAGGCAACATCAAAGAAGACGGACAAGGTGCAATGAACATCATCTACTACTACGAAGGTAAACCTTTCGTGGAAGATAAAGATAAAGACGGTCTTATTGACCCATCTCCGGACGGCTACGGTGTAGTTCATGCAGAACGTTTCGTAGGTAACGCAGGCGGTGTGGAACAAGGTATCCGTAAAATCCTTCATAATAAAAACAAGGAAGCTCTTGCTAAAATCAACGAGCAGAAAAAACTTTGGCGTGACAAGCAGATTTCCGATGAGGAATATCAAAAGCGTGCTAAAGAAATCCGTAACGACTCTACTCTCGTTCGTCCTGTAGTTATTATCAAGGCTACTCCGGAAGCATCTTGGGAAAGTGTGATTACAGCACTCGATGAAATGCAGATTAACCAAATTTCTCGTTATCAGATTGATAACATCAACCAAGTTGACTCTGCAATGATTCTTGACTATATTGCAAAAAATCCTAAACACTAATGTGATGATTGACTATATTATTAACCTATTAAAATCGTAAGAAAATGGCACAAGATGTAGATCTTTCATCAAGAGAGTGGCGCGACCTCGTCTTTGAAGGTAAAAATAAAAAATTCGGTGCTTACAAACTCCGTGAAGCATCTGATGCCCGCCACAATAAAGCAGTGTTATTCACAGTTATCGGACTTATCGTTGTCCTTCTCCTCGCTTGGGTATATGGTATGTATAACGACTACCGTATCGCTCAGAAGGAAGCTGAGCTTAAACTTCTCGCAGAACAGCAAGCTATGGCTGCACTCGTTGAAGAAGAACAGCAAGAGGAAGAAGAGGAAGAAGTACAGCAGAGAGTTGAAGAACAAAAACCGGAAGTTCTTCCTGAAGAAGTACTTAACACTATGAAAGCAACTGAAATCGCTATCGCTGATGACGATGAGGTTGTTGAAGAAATTAAGTCTCAGGACGAAATTAAGGAAACTCAAACAGCTCTCGGTTCTACTAACTTTGACAAAGGTACGGACGATATCAACGTTGTACGTGAATATAAGGACGAAGTTATAGTTGAAGAAAAGGCTCCGGAACCGGAACAAGTTTTCCAATCTGTAGAACAGATGCCTCAGTTCCCTGGTGGTGAAGGTGAACTTATGAAGTATATCGCAGACCACCTCCGTTATCCGACAATGGCAGCTGAAAACAATATCCAAGGACGTGTTGTAGTACAATTCGTTGTAACTAAAACAGGTGATATTGGTGAAGTAAAAGTTGTTCGTAGCCGTGACCAAGACCTTGATAAAGAAGCAGTCAGAGTTGTTAAGTCTCTGCCTAAGTTTATCCCGGGTCGTATGAACGGTCAGCCGGTTAACGTATGGTATACTCTTCCTATCAACTTCAAACTCCAAGGTGTATAATAAAAAACTATTGAGTTTTTATTGATAATCATTAAGAATCCCGACAGTTTTTCTGCCGGGATTCTTTTTTGCCTGTTTGTTGGCAAATTCATTCATCAAGTCCTTGATTTGGCACTATTTTTGCAAAATTTGAATATAATTCTTTAGTGCTTTTCATACTTTTTTATGGATTAAACCATAAAGTATTAAAATAGTCTAAAATGTAAAAATTTGTTTGCAGATTAAGAAATAAGACGTAAATTTGCACCCGAATAGTTAAATATTAACTTAATTATTTGTGAATTTAACATTTTAACAATATGAAACCAATAGTAAAAACATCGCTCGTAGCCGGAGCAGTAGCAGTAATCAGTTCAGTTGCTACATTTTTTGTGCTTGGCAACACTACAGCTGGCAAAACAGAGTTTCCATTATTTACAGAGTCCGGTTCATTGCACCGTGTTGTAGCTGCAGATGTTGAGAAAATACCTGATTTTGTGTCAGCAGCAGAATCTACAGTGAATGGTGTTGTAAGTATCAAGTCTTACTCCACTCAAACGGCAAGTTATACATCTCCTTTCAGTGACCCTCTTTTTGAATATTTCTTTGGAGGTGAGTCTCAGCGACGTAAACAGCAGCAACAGAAAGAACCCGAACAGCGTCAAACTGGTCTGGGTTCCGGTGTAATCATCAGTGAAGACGGATATATCGTGACGAATAATCACGTTATTGAAGATGCGGATCGCCTTGAGGTTACTCTCAATGATAATCGCACTTTTAATGCCACAGTGATTGGTTCTGACGAAAATACGGATTTGGCACTTATCAAGATTGATGCTGAAAAGCTCCATGTAATTCCTATCGGTGACTCGGATTCTATCAAGGTTGGAGAATGGGTACTTGCAGTGGGTAATCCATTTGGATTTACATCTACGGTCACAAAAGGAATCGTGAGTGCAAAAGCACGTAATATATCTTCTCTCACTCAGATGCGAAGCAATGGTATTCAATCATACATTCAGACTGATGCTGCCGTAAATCCCGGCAACTCAGGTGGTGCACTTGTGAACCTTGCAGGCGAGCTGATAGGTATTAACACTGCCATCTATAGCCAAACAGGTTCATTTACCGGATATTCTTTCGCTATTCCTACGTCTATTGTGAAGAAAGTTATCACCGATTTGAAACAATATGGTGTGGTTCAACGTGCTATCCTCGGTATTTCATTCCGTGAACTGACTTCAGACCTTGCACGAGAAAAAGGTGTTACAGCAATTTCCGGCGGACTTTATGTTGCAGGTGTTGAGCAACGTAGTGGTGCTATGGAAGCGGGTCTGAAGGAAGGCGACGTGATTGTTTCTATTGACGATACTCAAACCATCAATACCGCACAGCTCCAAGAAGCTATAGCCAAACATAGTCCTGGTGACAAAGTGACTATTACCTATTACCGTGACAACAAAAAGCATACAGCTCAAGTTACACTTCGCAATTCGCTTGGTAACACAGACGTAACTCGTTCCGGTAGTGTGCTTGAACTTGGTTGCACTCTTGAGACCGCTTCAGAAGAAACACTTTCTCAAATTGGTATTTCAAATGGTGTCCAAGTAAAGGAACTTAAGGATGGTAAGTTTAAAGAAGCAGGAGTGAAAGAAGGATTTATAATAGTGGAAATAAACAATAGCCGCGTATCTTCTGCAGATGATGTGGAAAGAATATATAAGGCTATCATGCAGAGCGGTCCGGAGTATGACAAGGTGATGTTTATCACAGGTTTTTATCCCACAGGACGTAAATTCTACTACGCAGTGGATTTAGCTCAATAAATCTTTCCCCTTTTATATCAAATAAAAGACGGCGAATGTCACGGAAAAGTGATGTTCGCCGTAGCTTTTTATGCTAATAGTAATAGTAATAGTAATGATGCTTTATAGAAATTAAATTGGTGACAAACTTTTACACAATTGTTTACATAAACTTCTACTTTTTAATTGCCTGAATATTTTTCAATACCGAAAATTATTCATACCTTTGCAGTGAAATGGTGCCTGCAAGCCGTTCAATAGAGAATCCGGTTAGGCTCAAATGGGAATCAGGTGAAATTCCTGAACAGTCCCGCTGCTGTAAGTTTCTGTAAATCGTTGTGACATTAGGTCACTGGGAAATCCACAAACCCGGGAAGGCGTCACAGCAATAGAAACAAGTCAGAATACCTGCCATTTCAGTGTTATCTGCCTATGCTTGCGCGGACGAGTTAGGATAATAACTTTTAGTGTCGGAGTGGACTTTGTTCGGCATTTGGAATTATTATTTTGAATCTATTTAGTGCATTTAGGCTCATAACGCTTGTAAGATTGGATAAAAGCGGTTTGGGCTTATCTCTTTTTATTGGGGGTATCGGTGTAGCCCATAATACCGAAAAGTTTTCTACGTTTAATAGGTTTCGCAGCTGCAGAAAAAGTGTACACCGCACTTTTTCCGAACTGCATTTAATAAAAAAAGTAATATACAATGTTTACTCTAAAATCATTTTTCAAGTCTGCCCTTGTTATGGCGGTAGCCGTTGGTTTTACGTCTTGTTCTGATGACGATGATGAAATTCTTGTCTCCTTTGACAATGCTGCTATCACTATGGATTCAGCAACATCTGCATGGAGTGCCGTGTATGACAACGATGCACAACTTTCTTACTCCGGTTTCAAATTTTCTCACTCTGCTTCCGTAACAGAATGGGCAGGTGTGAAATACTATTCTTGGAATGGTTTCTGTCCTTCTGTGTCTGCAGATGTTGAGGACAGAACGGAAGTTGGTGACTGGGTTGACCACCAGTGGGGTGCAATCACAGGAAAAGGAATGAAAGCCGGTCGCCCGTATATGCTTGCAATGTGGGACGCTTGGGGAGAGATGAGCCTTGAAAAGCCGGAATCTCCTGTGCTTGAAATCTCTTATACTCTTGGAAATAAGGTATTTTCACCACAGTCTGTGGCAGTTACAAACTCTACTTGGGTTTACTATGCTCTCAAAAATGGTAGCTATCCGGCAAAGCCTTTCGGAGAAAACGACTATTTGTATCTTTATATCAATGGTGTCCGTGGCGGTGCTAAAACTGGTACTGTTAAAGTAGAACTCGCAAAGGGTACAGACATTCTGAACTATTGGAAGAAGGTGGATTTGACATCTTTAGGTGAAGTAAGCTCAATTTATTTCCAACTTGAATCTTCTGATGCAAATCCTACTTACGGAATGAATACACCGGCATATTTCTGTCTTGATGATTTCCGTGTAGTAGTGGAATAATCCGAGGACGATATTTTTCTGCTCTGATATATATCTAACAAAGGGCGTGCCTGATGATGGGTACGCCCTTTGTGTTATAAAGTCTTTGTATCAAATGTTTTTTATGGATTCTTGAATCACTGCATCAAAATCACCGGCTTCGCCTTTTTCAATTTCAATATCCACAGGGATAAAGAAAATGTAAGGTTTGAGTGCAGCCGGGAAATCCGGGTGTTGCATTATTTTTACGGCATCTTTTTCTGTTGTGAGGATAAACTTGCTATACCCGCTGAGGTTGTCAAAGCGAGTTTGAATAAGGTCAAAGTCTGCTTTTGTGAATATATGGTGGTCTCCAAAAGTTTTTACTTTTACGTTAGCCTTATGTTTGCGGAGATAAGACACGAATGGACGCGGATTTGCAATTCCGGTCACGGATAGGATTGCATCTTTTTCCGTAAGATTGTCAAGGCTGAAATATCCCTGTGCTGAAGCCGGGAATAGTGCTTTCGGTGTCCCATACACGAAGTGTGAGAAAAACATTTTTTGATATGGGAACAGATTAAGTTTGTCCTTGAAAATCCTATATTCTATAGGCTTGAGTTTTGCAGGACATTTTGTCACAATTACCATATCACATCGGTTTAGTGCAGACATAGGTTCGCGTAGTCTGCCAAGCGGGAGCAAGTTGTCGTAAAATACAGGGCGGTTAAACTCTGTGAGTACTATTGAAAGTGACGGCTTTACATATTGATGTTGGAAAGCGTCATCGAGGAGTATGACTTGCAGTTTTGGGTCAATTTCACGCATTTTTTCTATGCCTTCAGTCCTTTTTTCGCATACTGCAAACATTACTTCTCCTCCAAATTTCTTATACATTTGGTACGGCTCGTCTCCCACTGTTTCCGGTGTGCTTGTAGAGTCCCAAAGGATAAATCCTGACGTTTTTCTGCCATAGCCGCGACTGAGTACGCCAACCTTATGTCCGGAACGTAAAAGGTGGATAAGGTATTCCGTGTGTGGCGTTTTTCCGGTACCCCCAACAGCCAAATTGCCTACGGAAATCACCGGGATATCGTAATGCTTGGACTTGAGAATGCCGCATGAAAAAAGCAGATTACGTATTTCCACACCCATTCCGTAAAGAAACGATGCGGGACGGAGCAAAATGGTTTCAACAAATTTGTTTCGCGGCATTACAGGAGAGAGTGTATTTGTATTATTACTTAATTATCACTTTATCCATACGGCATTGAAGCGGATTCATTTCCTTAATCTGCTTAATCTGCATATATGTGTCGTAGTATTCGCCCAGGGTCTCTTTCAGTGCACTCTGAGTGCTGTTCTGTTGCATTTCTTCAATTATTTCCCAGAAAGAGTCCTTGGTTTTCGGGTATTCTATCACTTGATAGTCGCTACCGAAATCAAGTGCATCTGCCATTGCTACAACAGCATCACTGAGTGAGCCGAGTTTGTCAACAAGGCCTAATTTGAGAGCTGTTTCGCCGTCCCAAACACGTCCTTCAGCAATAGCCTTAATGTCTTCTATTTTCATGTTTCTGCCTTCTGCACAGCGAGAAGTGAAAAGTTCATAGCCTTGTTCCACGTGTGCTTGCATTTTGCGAGCCTGGAGCGGTGTGAATTTTTCAAGTGTGGAGAAGTTTGCATTTTCATTTGTGGTGACGGACTGTGGGTTGATTCCTATTTTGTTTTTCATCACGTTTTCAAAACATGGAACCATGCCAAAAATACCGATACTGCCTGTTAGGGTAGTAGGATTGGCAAAAATTTGGTCTGCACCGCAGGAGATGTAGTAGCCGCCGGAAGCAGCGTAGTCACCCATAGAAACATATACAGGGCGGTCTGTTTCTTTGAATCTCTTGATAGCTTCCCAAATTTGCTCAGATGCAAAAGCACTGCCGCCACCGGAATTTACACGGAATACAAGTCCGCTTATATCTTCGTTTTCAATAAGGTCTTCTATCTGTTCAACCACTTTACTACCCACAATTCCATCATTTCCGGAATCCACAATGTCGCCGAATGCGTAGAGAACGGCAATTTTGTTGTCGGACTGAGATGTGTGAGGTATATTAACAGAGCAGTATAGCTGATGTGGGGTAACAAAGTTCAATTCATCGTCCTTGCTGATGCCAATGCGGTTTTTTAGTGAGGTAATCACTTCGTGGCGATAAACTGCGTCTGTGGCGAGGTTTTTGCCGAGGTATGATTTTGTATCATCAAGTGAGGCGAGGTTTGTAGCATAACTGCGTACGCTATCTGCCGGAATGTTTCTGCTTTCGCTGATACCTGCCACGGTGTAATCCCAGATTGTGCCAAGGTAAGTGTTTATCTGTTCCCTGTTTGCATCACTCATTTCGCTGAGCATAAACGGTTCCACGGCACTCTTGTAAGTACCCACCTTAAACACCTGCATTTCCACGCCTAAGTTGTCCATCAAGTCTTTGAAATACAGTACTGTGGAACTAAGTCCGTGGAGGTCTATGGCACCTATCGGATTGACATCTATCTCATCGGCACAGGAAGCAATGTAATAGTCGCCCTGTGAATAGCCATCGGAGTATGCCACAATCCATTTACCACTTTTCTTGAATTCTTCAAGTGCCTGGCGGATTTCCGCAAGCGATGCAGGAGCGGCGGAGAGACCGTTTGCTTCAATGAAAATACCACTAAAATTGCTATTCACGGCTGCTTCCTTGATTGCCGCAATAGTTTCATTGAGAGGGAAAATATTGACAGCCGTCCCTTGAACTTCATCTATAAAATTATATGTTCTGAATCTTTCCACAGCTTCGCCTTCAAGCTTTATGTGGAGAATGGAATTGCTTGAAATATCAACAATTTCTTCACTCGTAGAACTTGCACCAACTGCTGCAAGAATTATAAAACCTGAAAAGAAAATAATACCAAAAGTTATCCACAATCCCGTGATTGTGGCGAGGGTGGAAATGAAATATCGCTTCAACATAGCGTAATTATGCTTATTATTAGACGTTTACGTTAAAATATATTCTTGTGTTTATTTTGCTGCCGCACACATACAATATGCAGCACTACAAAGTTACGCCTAATAATTTAGCAATGCAAATTTATTTAATATTTTTTTGCATTTCTTGTAAAAGCAAATAACGCAGGAAACGAAAACAGGTCGGAAAATATTACCGATCTGTTAAACTCTTTCACTAATCTAAGAGCCTGTACAGACTCTAAATTATTCTTCTGCAATTTTGCGGCGGAGGGCTGCAATGCGGAAATTTATAGCACCTGTTTGCTCGTTTTCATCGCAGTTACGCAAAGCACGCTCGTAGTATTCAAGTGCCAACTTGATATTTTGCGTATTTTCCTCTGTAAACGTAGCAAAATCCACTTGCCAAGCAACGTTTGTGGAATCAATGTCGGCACGCTGCTTGAGGTAATATGCAGCGGAATCGTTTTGGTTTTGCGACGTAAAAATGTCGTATTTGTCGTAGCAGTCTCGAGCAAATTCTTCAATATTGCTTGCCAGATAAGCCTTGCTGTGTTCAAATTCCAGTTGCTCCTTTTGCATTTCTTTTTCACGCTCCTCGTTTATCTTTCGCCTGCGTTCTATTTCCTTTTTTCTATCCTCCAAACTGCCTTTAGAGTTCAACATGGAATCAGCTTTTGCGAGTTCACCGTCAATGATATATTGTGTCACTTGGCGACGAAATTCGTCAAGTTGGTCAAAGTCTGTTCTTGCGTATCTTTCCGCCATTTTCTCCACGAGATTTTGATTTTTCTGTTCATCTTCGTAGAGTTTCTGCATCATATCCGAGCGTTCTTTTTGGGAAATTTTTTGCTGCTTGTAAAGTTCGGAAATTTCTTGTTCTCGTTCACGGAGTGTTTTTCTGAGAGTCTTCACGAGTTTACGGCTTGCGTTCATTTTGTCTGATTGATATTCTTCCGGCTTTACCAGCACTATTGTCAGAGGATTAGGAGAATAGTTGTGTTTTTTGAGTTGTTCGGCATCGTTTAATTCGTATTCGTCCAGCCGCACACTTTTCAGAGTGAATTTGCCTTCCGGAACTTTAAGTGAAAATTCACCGTTACCGGAACTTTGAACTTTACCGCGGTCTGTCTCAATGATTACACCGTTCAGTCTTTCACCTGTGATAAGATTTCCGGAGGCATCAAGTCGCCCGCGAGCTTTAGTGATACCCTGTTGCACCTGTGCGGAAGCGGAAAATGCCGCTACTGCAAATGCACATAATATTATAGCGTTTTTCAGAGCCTGTTTCATAGAATTATTTTATAATTTGCAAAGTTAACATTTTTTGTGCTTATCAATGGGGCTATTTAACTATAAATTTGTAACTTTGACGAAATTTTTATGCAAACATGGAGCAAAATCAGAAACAAGTGTTGCTGGACAGAAGATATTTGAGAATGGCTCGAATATGGTCCGAAAATTCATACTGTGTGAGGCGTAAAGTGGGTGCAATAATAGTTAAAGACGGAATGATTATCTCCGATGGCTACAACGGCACGCCTTCAGGATTTGAAAACGTTTGTGAAGACACAGATGGTGTTACAAAACCATACGTTCTTCATGCGGAAGCAAATGCAATCACAAAAGTGGCTCGCAGCAATAATTCAAGTGACGGGGCAACTCTTTACGTTACTGCTTCACCATGTATGGAATGTGCTAAACTTATTATCCAAGCAGGGATACGTCGTGTGGTATTCAATGAACTTTACCGCATCTGCGATGGTATTGAACTTCTGGAAAGAGCCGGAATTGAATGTGTACACGTAGAAAATCTTGAATACAATCTATAAGACTTTTGTGAACAATAATGGACAATAAAAACAATATTTACCGTGCGATTATCCCACTCGTGATTGCACTTGCTTTTGCGGCAGGTATATGGCTCGGCACTTCCATGAACCGAAATCAGGGCTTGAGCTCCGCAAATCAAAAACTTGGTGCTATACTTAATCTTATTGATAATGAGTACGTTGAGCACGTGGATTTGGACTCGCTTATTGATGTTTCACTGCCGAGTATACTCTCAAACCTTGACCCACATTCCGTATATATTCCAAAGAGCGAACTTCAAGGCGTAAACGATGAACTTGAAGGCTCATTCAGTGGTATAGGTGTGCAATTTATGATTCAAAACGATACAATAACTATTATTGAAGCTATTTCCGGCGGACCTTCGGAAAAAGTAGGTATTCTCGCAGGTGACCGTATTGTGACTGTTGATGGTGAAAACGTTGCAGGTATAGGCATTACAAATGAGAAAGTTATGAAACTTCTCAAAGGCGATGCGGGAACAAAAGTTATGCTTGGAATCAAGCGTACAAATTCCGCTAAAACACTTTCTTTTGAGGTTACTCGCGGAGCAATTCCCGTGCCTATGATTGATGCCTCATATATGTTTAACGAACATATGGGCTATATACGTGTAAAACGCTTTGGTAGAACCACATATGATGAATTTTTTACTTCCCTCCTTACGCTTGGCTCACAAGGGGCGGATTCATATATAGTTGACCTCCGAGGGAACGTGGGCGGATATATGGAAATGGCAGTTCTTATGGCAAATGAGTTTCTCCAAGCAGGCGAACTTATTGTGGCACAAAAAGGTCGTGACGGCAAAAATGATAAGGCTTATTTTGCAGACGGCTCGGGCAGTTTTAAGAACTCAAAACTTGTGGTACTGATTGATGAATATTCCGCAAGCTCCAGTGAAATTTTTGCAGGTGCAATTCAGGATAATGACCGAGGATTGATTATCGGGCGTCGCTCTTTTGGTAAGGGTTTGATACAGCGTCAGGCAGACCTCCCGGACAGCAGTGCCATACGCCTTACTATTGCTCGCTATTACACACCGTCCGGAAGATGTATTCAAAAAGATTATACAGATGCCGCAGGATATGTAAATGATATTGTGGAAAGATACAATCACGGTGAAGCTTTTGACCAGGATTCCGTAAAACTTAATAAGGAAGACGAATATTGCACAAAATATGGCAGAAAAGTATATGGCGGTGGTGGTATAAATCCGGATATTTTCGTACCTTTTGACACTACAGGCATCACTACTTACTACCTCAGTGTGGCAAATGCAGGGCTTATACAGAAATTTGCATTTGAATACTGCGACCTCAACCGCGACCAACTTAAAACACTTGACGACCCTCTGTCGCTCCTCCCCAATGACGAGTTGCTGATTCGTTCATTTGCCAATTATGCACGTCAAAACGGTATCGCTCCTCGTTGGTACTATATCCGTCTTTCTCAGAAACTTATCTTGAGTCAAATAAAAGGGCTTATTGCACGAGATGTGAAGAGCATGCAGGCTTATTTTGAAATTATAAATAAGGACGATACTGCAATTTTGCGTGCCGTGAAGGAAATTGATGAGGGAAATGCGGATTTCCCGATTACAGACGGAGAATAGTTCGCTGATATTATGGAGGATAAGGCTACTATCCGCAAACGAATGAGGAAACTGAAGAAGTTGCTCTCGGATTCACAGAAACATTCTGCGGAAATATCTGTCACTGAACAGATTGAAAGCCTTGAAGCGTTCAAAAAAGCGGAAAATATACTTCTCTATTATTCACTGCCCGATGAACTGCCGACGCATGAAATGACAGCCCGGTGGAGCAAGCATAAATGCATTTTTTTGCCCAGGGTTTCAGGCGATGATTTGGAAATTTTGCCATATTCCAAGGATTCTCTTGCCGCAGGTTCTTTTTCAATTTCCGAACCACAAATAGGCGAGGTTATAGATTCGCATTTGCTTGATTTGGTAATAGTTCCGGCAGTCGCTTTTGACCGCTTTGGCAATAGAGTAGGGCGAGGCAAAGGTTTTTACGATAGATTTCTTACGGGCTTGAATGTCATCAAAATAGGCATTTGCTATGATTTCCAAATCGTTGAAGAAATTGAAACTTCTTGCCATGATATACCCGTTGATATGCTTGTCGTTGCTCATACAGGCTTGAAAGAAAGACAATAAAAGACAACTTGATAATTTAAATACTATGCGTATCTTTGCAAAAACAAGATTTATAATAACATAAAACGTAATAGTATGAAAAAGATTTTTAAAACATTTTTAGTGGCATTTGTAGCATTTGCATGTATGTCGCTCGTTTCTTGCACAAAATCAGCTGAACAAATAGTAAATGAAGCTGATGAACTTATCAATGATGATGGTACAATAGAATCCAAAAACATTGACAAGGTATTGGACCTCTATGAAGCGGCTATTGACGGTATGACAGGACTTAAAGACAAATGTGAAGAAGCTTCAAAAAATATGGATTTTGACAATCCTGACGTAAAAGAAGCTCTCCAACTTGCAGCTGTAGGTGACGGTCTTCAAACTGCACTTTCTAATTCAGAACTTACTCCGGAGCAAGAGGCTCGCATGAAAGCAATACAAGAAAAAGAATAGCTGATAAGTTAAATAGAACACTATTTGAGAGCCTGTTTCTAAAAATCAGAAGCAGGCTCTTAAATCAATATTGTTAATAGTTGCTAAAAATATGTTATAAAACATATTTTTGTGCAATACTTTGATATTTAGGCTATTAGAGTGGCTTTTTACTATTTGTAAAATCAAATTAAGAAAAATTGAGATTGCAAATGTAACTTTTCTCAAAAAAAACTCGTATATTTGATAGATTTTTAGAAAAACCCAAAAAGACACGTTATGCAGCAATCACTAATCATAATAAAACCCTCCGGAGTGGAGCGTGGTTTGATAGGCAAAATTATTGACCGTTTTCAGCAAAAAGGATTGATTATAGCGGGATTGAAAATGATGAAACTAAACGAGGAACTTCTTCGCGAGCATTATGCACATCTTACAGACAAACCCTTTTTCCCTTCATTGCTGAATTCAATGATGGCATCGCCTGTGATTGTTATGTGCCTTAAAGGTCGTGACGCAATCGCAGTTATTCGCGGTATGGTGGGAGCTACAAATGCAAGAAATGCCGCTCCTGGTACTATTCGCGGTGATTTCGGTATGAGTTCACAGGAAAATATTATCCATGCTTCAGACTCTGAAGAAAACGGAATCATTGAAACGAACCGATTCTTCAAGCCGGAAGAAATTTTTGATTACACTCCGTTCGCTATTAAATATATCTACGCACCGGGAGAACAAGACTAAAAATATACGCATTACAATGTTGATTTTAAGAGAAATTAAAAAATTATCCTTGTTTGCGATTCTTGCAGGAACTTCCGTAGCCGTATCTGCTCAGACTTATCGTCTCCCTGATGCCCATACCGCTACGCACAATGACCTTATTGCTTCGCAGGAAAATATCACAAACCAGGTTAAGGTTGAAAACACACAGGAATTCCTTGACAACCTGTTCAAAGAGGAAGAAGAACCGGAAATTGACATCTATACCGAGGGTTGGAATAGCAAACTTGTCAATCCTTACTCCGGTATTGACGTTCCGCAGACAAAAGTTATAGACGTGAGCAATTTCTCAATGCCATGTCCGGGATACCTTACTTCCCAGTATGGCTATCGCCGTCGTTTCCGCCGTATGCACAAAGGTGTTGACCTTAAAGTGCACATCGGTGATACTATCCGAGCAGCTTTTGACGGTAAAGTCCGCCTTACAAACTATGAACGTCGTGGCTATGGATATTATGTGATTATCCGTCATACAAACGAACTTGAAACTGTTTATGGACACCTTTCAGAATTTCTTGTGGAAGAAAACCAATACGTGAAAGCCGGTGACCCTATTGCACTTGGTGGAAACACGGGACGTAGCACAGGTCCACATCTCCACTTTGAAACTCGCTATATGGGTTATCCTATAAATCCGATGGCTATCTTTGACTTCCCGAACCAAACTGTTCATACAGATACTTATACGTTCGACAAAGATACATATCAGTACGCACGAAATTTTGACCCGGCGGCAAACACTGCATACGCTCGTCAATATCAGCACGAATATGCTAAAAACAACCCTAATGCAGGTAAATACACAGGCAAAAGTTCCGGTAGGTCTTCCAGAACTTACACTGTACGCAAGGGGGATAGTCTGAGCAGAATTGCTTCTCGTACAGGAGTTTCCGTAAAGAAACTTTGCAAAATTAATGGTATTAAAACTTCAACGAAAATTCGTCCGGGACAAGTTCTCAAATTAAGGTAACACGGTAGCAATTTTGTAAAAAATAACATATAAATTAGCCACATTGAGCCAATACTCAATGTGGCTAATTTGCTATAATAATGCAATGTTGCCCAGATTTATGACAAAAGCAGTAAAACATTTGCCATGTACTTACTTTTCAAAGATTTAGCCATCTGAGGTCAAGATTTACAATGATAAATCAAATCCGAGCAGCTATGTTTGGATTGGTTAAAAGGAACGCTAAAACCTCGCAAATCGGGAGCAAAGTGTGAACAAAAAAAACTATGATTTTTCGAGGAGAATGTCAGGTTGGTAAGACAACCATTGTTAATGAATTTGGCAAGACTTATTAGAATTATCTATACAACAAAATGAGAAATCACAGGCTCTAATACCAGGTAATTCCGTTTGATGTGGAAGAACGCTTGTCGTACTTGAGGTCGCTCAGGAGTGAGGATTTGACGGCAATACTGAAATTGTATGACTTGTAAGGTCCTACGGGTACGAAACTTGCTCGCATAGAGAAACAGTGCAAATCACGGGAAATGTTGCAGTTCATGTATGCAAGTTTGTGAGTGTCAAAGTTGTAACTTGCCGTGAATCCAAAATTCCAGTTTTTTGTAGGACGAATGTTGCCGGAAAAGCTCAAATTTTGCGTAATTTTACCTTTATATTCCAACTTTTGTTTGTCAAATTCGCCGTAACTATAGTTGATAGAGTAGTTTACGGAAAGACTCCACGGCACAGTCCACTTCATGTAGCCGTCTTCGCCCATTTCCACACCGTCGTCTTCTTTTTTGTTGCCGGGACGGTTTATGTCGGATTCGCCTTCTCCTTGTGCAGGAAGAGAGGTGTTTTTATTATCCTTATTTTTGCTTTTATCCTTGTCTTTGTCACCTTTTTTCTTAAACGTGTCATTGTTGAAAGTGTATGAGAACGACGTACCTGTACTGGAGAGTCTGCCTATACCTTTGCCGCATTTCCAGCGTGGAATATTCACACGTACCGGGTTTCCGTATTCATTAAGTTGGTATGTATATACGTCCCAAGTGGCGGAGAGGTTGAGGTTAAAGCTCTTTGTGAGACGGAGTAGGAGTGATGTGTTGATATTACTCCAATTCAGTGAGTCTGCAGCAAAGTTGTAGCTTTGTGATACGGTGAAATTTTCAATGAGAGAGATTTTCTTTTCATCGATAGAGTCGTTTTCCGACTTTACTTTCATTTCCAAATTGTTTGCAATGGAAACGGAAACCATACCTGTTCTTCCCTCGCCCGGCACGCCGTAAAGTGAGTTTGGAAAGTAAGAATACTTTTTTATTTGAGGTTTGCCGTTGGCGTCAATGTAGTTGTACTGTCCGTAATAGCCGAAGAAAGAGGAACTAAAGTCCGGAGAACCGCTGAAAGAGACTGTGGGGGTGATTACGTGTCGAATCATTTTTACTTTGTCTCCCAAGAATGCTAATGGCTTGAAGAAACCGTAAATCTTTGTGTCAAAGGAAATTGCTGCATTGAAATCCCAAACGTTGTAAAAACTGTAGTTTGTATCACAAACCTCTGCGGAAGCATTTGGGTCCCAAGAGCGGCGAACTTTTCGAGTGTACATTCTGTCTGTGAGCGAAATGGACGGAGTCACGTTCAGATACTTGAAAATATTAAATGTGGCAGAGATTGGAATGCTGTGTTTCATGGCATTTCTCCAGTCCTTTACGAGGCTCTTTTGGAAAAACTCGTCTTGCTTTGCGGTAAGTGAGTTTTGGAGTTGTCCGGAGTATGAAAGACGTATTTTTTCATACCATTTTTCATCACCAACGGCTTTTTTGCGTTTGAAAGGGTAGGCTTGCGACATTGTAAGTGTCACGTTGGGGAATGATACGGTAAGAGTGCTGTCTTGTGTACGCTGGGCGATGTTCATATTTGTGGACAGCGACCATTTGGAGCGAGGAAAACGGTATGTGAGGTTTATGGTACTGCTCTTTGTGCTTTCCGTGAAAGAGTTGCTATAATAGCTGTTCAGGTCGTTTCTTGAGTATCCGCTGGTCATATAGTTAACACTGGCGGACAGTGTCATGTTAGGGTTTGCTTTGGAATCTTGAGTGTGAGACCATAGCACCTGGAAGTTTTTCTGTTTGGAATAGTCCGGCTGACCTTTGTCTCCCATAATTGTAGTAAGGAAAGAGATGTCAAAATTTCCGGAATATTTGTATCTTTTGGAATAACTTGAAGTGGCTTTCAGTCCCCATGAACCTTTGGTGTAAATTTCTCCTGTGAGAGCAAGATCCACATAGTCGTTTATGGCAAAATAGTAACCGCCGTCACGGAGATAGAATCCGCGGTTATAGTCATCACCGAATGTTGGTACAATGACACCGGACGAATATTTCTCTGAGAATGGAAAATAGCCGAAAGGCACTGCTATCGGCAGAGGCAAGCCTGCAAGGACAAGGTATGCCGGACCTGTCACTACATTGCTTTTGGGTTTTACTTTGGCTGTTGTCAGTTGGAAATAGAAGTGGGGATTCTCATGGTGGTCGCATGTCGTGTAACGTCCGTTTTTCATATAGTAATAGTCATCAGCGGTTTTTTTTGTGTAGCCACCGGTGAGATAGCCTTCGCCTTGCTGAGTTATTACGTCTGTGATAAAAGCACGTTCGGTTTTGAAGTTGTAACTCATTGTTTTTGTCTCGTAGGCAGAGCCTCCTTGTTCAAAAACCGGAGTGCCTTGAAGCTCTCCCACAGAGTCCGTTCTTCCGAAAGCATAGACGGTTTTATCTTTCATATCCACCTCTATCTGAGCTGCTTCCAATTTAAGGTCATCGTATGTAACTTTTCCGTTTCCGTACATATATGCCTTGTTGCGACCAATGAGGATAAGGGAGTCTGAAGAATTTATGGTGATAACGTTATCTATATCCACTTTTTCTTTTCTAATACGTGATTTAGGTTTCACGGTGTCAAGCGGTATGCTGTCTAAATTTGCTATCCGTATGCTATCTGAAGCGTGCAGATTTTGTGTGGAATCTGAGGTGAAAATTGCAATAGTGTCTTGAGCTGTGATGTTTACAGAGTCTGTGAGGGCAGCAATACCATATTCGCTCTCGTCACCGGTGTTTCCATGCGATGCAAACGCTAAAACACTGATGAAAAGCAAGATAAGTAATGTAATATATTGTTGAGAATTTCTCAAAGTGTATTATTCTTTATTCTAAGATGCAAAGTTAGAAAAAAAGCGTGAAAACTGAAAGAAATAGACTTGATTTGGACACAGGCTCATCATATTTTTCTTAATAGTTGTCTTCTTTTATAAAAAAAATACCAAGTGGCAAACATCACCACTTGGTATTATCAAATAAATCTTGTTATAGTATGTCAAATCTCTTATCTAACTATGATTTTGTCAACTTTGTTGCCTGAACGTCGAATATATATTCCCGGAGATAAATTTTCGGAACTCATCTTTATTCCGAGGAGGTTGAAATATTCAGGTTCTGCATTTTCTGCTTCAATATCGTCAATACCTGTGGCGAGTTTGATGAACATATATTTACTTGCCGCAGTGGTTTCCACAGCACCTGCAGGACGAGGAAGTGAGTACGCTTTGAGATATTCGGATTCATTATCGCATATATAGATGTTTCCTGCGATATCCCATGCTATATCGTTCACGTTGCGTCCCAAACCATGATTTATGGTGAGGATTTCCGTGAGTGATGGAGTTCCTGCTCCGTCAAATGCAATAGAGTAAATTGTTATTGTCTTTTCACTGCTTGAAGCTGCGAGCATAGTGCCGTCAGGTGATACGCGTACTGCACCTGCACCGCGAACGGTTGTGTTGTCTTTGTAGCGTTCCGTACCTGTTGCGTCAACATATACGAGAGCCGGCTCGTTTTCTGAAGGAGATATACGGTATTGGCAATACCATATTCCGCCGCGATTGTCAAAATCCACGTTTGCATTCACGGCGTTTACCGTGTATTTGCCGGAGAGGGCTGCCACAGGTGAAGGAGCTGGAAGAACTTCCGCTATGCCGATATTGTAGATGTCCGTTCTACTTGCAGAGGTGTCAAAACTGAAGAGTTTTTTGCTGCCGGAGAGTGCGAGGAGACGGAGATTTTCATTTGAACCTGTTACGTCAAAACCAACGTTTGCAGCAGCGAGGAAGTTGCCGGAAGCATCATTGTAGATGCAGTTTGCCGCATCATTTGTTCCGCCGCTGAGAAGCGAGTGGAAGGTGTCGTTCTTGGCAAGTGACTTAAACGAAGGAGCGTATGAAATATAGCTGCCGGAGTCGTTGCAACGAGTTACGAAAATGCGTCCGTCTTCAGCAACACGTACTCTGGCAAGGTCTGCACCGTATTTGTCGCCTGCCAAATTATTATATGTAAGTCCGCCCATGAAAGCGTATCTACCTGTGCGTTCATTTTGTATAGGGTTGAGGGCTGCATCAAAAGCATAAAGTCCGGGGCCGCCACCATTTCCGCTTATGTATGTCGGGTCTGTAGTTAGGATACCTTCCGTGCAATAAATATTTCCGAAGGCTTCGCTTTCCATATGGTTATCCACGTCAACACCGCGAGCGTGGTAGAATCGGTGGCTGCCGAAAGTTTCCGGGAGAATACGTTCACTGCCGTTAACTCGTACTTTCCATATGTAGAGGTTGTCGTTTACAAGTCCTGCCACATCAAAATGTTCTTCGTGACAACCTGCTGATTGAGCACCGATGTTCACAATGAGGTCTTCTGTTTCTGTGTCAAGGTTGTACATCACGATATCCACGTTTTCTGCATCTTCGTTAAGTGAATAGTATGCAGCAAAGTCAAATCCGTCTATTACGTCATAGAGATTGTATGCATACGCATTTGCAGTGCCTTCTTCCGGACGTAAAATAGTGTTTATTTTCTGTGGGTTGCGTTTTGGCACATTGCCTTCCGTGAAGTATGCAATACCTTGATTTTCTGCGAATACCCAAGCCTCCAGATATGTACTGCCGTCTGTATTTACTATAGCGTCGGCATATCCGTGAGTGCAGTTATTATCTCCAAGTCCCTCTGCCGGATATGTGCCGCGAGGATTGACAGTGTTGTAATTAAGGTCGCCAAGATAGTCTATTCTCAGTCTGCCGCGACTATGGTCTGTGTCAAATTCGGGAGTGTAAGCATAGACGTGTCCGCAGTACGTAAACTGGTGGTGTGCTGCTCCCCAGGTGCTTGCGATGTTGTGAGTAAAACTACGAGAAATAACGTTGCTAAGTCCTGTGTGGAAACCACCATACGCCGGCATGGCCTCGTTTCCACAAATCCACCATTTTCCTGCACAAGGATAAACTCGGGCATTGGAGCCGAGGTGGTAGTAGTTTGTACCATCTGTTGTGAGAGTGTGTGATATCACTTCCCAAGTGTCGGCTGCAGACTGGTGATATTCAATCACATGAGTTTTGCTGCCGTCGTCGTATGCTGAATTTATCCAGAAGAAAGTTTCAAGTTGGCTGTCAGGAGCAATTTCAAACGATTCGCCGAGTGCGGGCGCAGTGCCGAGGTTTGTGGTTTTGTAAAGCACATAAGCCGGCTCTGTGTCGCTGTCCCAAGCATAGAAACGTAGCTCCTGCCCTGCCACAACACGGTTGCAAGCAAATATTTTGCCTCCGAAACATTTTACATCGGATAGTATTTCTTCACCACCGGAAATTACTCCGCCGTCGTTGAGGTCGCCCAGGTATTCACCTGTCTGAGCGTTAATTACTCTAATTAGTTTGCTGTCATATACAAAGTATATTTTGCCATCATTGTAGGCAAAGTTGCGGATTTTGCTTGCGTCCCAGCCTTTTGACTTGATGTTGTCTTTCTTAGCGGAGATATTCCACTTTTCTTCAAGTTTCAGTGCACCGACGGAAGAAGGTTCCACTCGAGGAGGATTTCCGTAAGCATAGTATGCTACGCCCTGATTTTCAGAGAATACCCACGCTTCAAAATATGTTGAGCCATCGGTCTTAATGTCTATATCGGCAGCACCGGACGTGTTTTGGCTGTTACCGAGACCATCTGCCGGAAATTCCGCACGAGGTGTGATACTGCTGTAGTTTCCGGTGTTATCGATAGTAAGACGACCACGACCGTTACGTTTGTCATCAAAATTGAGATTGATGGAATATTTTTTGCCATTCCAGTCTATTTCATGGTGGCAAGCACCCCAAGTGGTAGGAATATTCACGTCGCAGTTGCGGCTGAAGTTTATGCCGGTATTGTAACTCATATAAGAGGGAAGTGCATCGCAACCATCAAGCCAGAATGTGCCGTCCCAAGGATATACGCGGGCATATTTTCCGAGAGGAAGGCGGTTTGTGCCGTCTGTAGTGAACTGTCGCATAGCCACAGCCCATGTACCGTCAGCTTTACGCTCGTATTCCACAAGTCGGGAAGCGGAGCCGTCGTCTTTTGCAAAAGCGAAATATACGCTCTCGCTGAAAGTGGCGTTTTTGTTCACTTCAAAGCAGTCTCCCAGTGCCGGAGCACCTTGCAGGTCTGTTGTGGAGTAGAGCAGAGTTGGTTCAACGCAGTCGTTACTCCACCAGTAGAATTTAAGTTCCTGTCCTGCAACGGCATAGTTGCAAGCAACAACTTTTCCGTCGATGTATTCCACATCACTAAGTGCGTATGTTCCGCCGTTCACTACATTGCCCAAAGGAAGGTCTCCGAGGTATTTACCTGTTTGAGCGTCAAGCACTTTGATGGCTGAGTGGTCATATACGCAGTACAGTTTGCCTGCACCGTATGCAAAATTGTTGATTTTTTTTGTGTCCCAGCCGAGTTCCGTTTGATTTCCTCTTTTTTCGGAGAAATTCCATTTTTCTTGTGGCTTCAGAGGACCGAAATAGCTACTTGTAGGGTTACTTCCGTATGCATAGCAAGCAATACCATGTTTTTCTGTGAACACCCATATATGGAAATAGTTTTCGCTGTCTGTTTGCACTATAACGTCGCCTGCACCGGAAGTGTTTTTTGTGCTGCCGCCAAGTCCTTCTTCCGGGAAGTCGTGGAAGTAAAGTGCTGTCGAGAAGTCGCCTACGTTATCATAGCAAACGCCGAGTCTGCCTTTAAGTCCGTTGTTAAACTTCACATTAACAGCATATTTATGTCCTTTGAACTTAAACTCGTGGTGAGAACCGCCGAAAGTTTCGCCTGTGTTTACGTGGCAACCTGCCACAGTGGCCTGTGCGGCATCGTTCCAAACCGTCCAGTGTGGATAGCAGTCGTTGCCGTCAACCCACCATTTGCCGCTTTTGGGATATGCACGGGTGTTTGAACCTGTTTTAAGTTGCACGCCGTCTTTGACTACAAGAGTATGTTTTGAGGACCATGCTCCGTTATATCGGCGATATTCCACGATGCGTGTTTTGCTACCGTCATCGTTGCCGAATGCAAACCATACGTCTGAAACGTATGTTCCCACAATTTCCAGACATTCGCCCAGGCTTGAAGCACCTTGCAAATCCGTTGTGTTAAGGAGAAGAATCGGGTCGTTCTGGTCGTTTTCCCATGCGTATAGACGCAGTTCACCTCCTGCTTTTACGTAGTTACATGCCACGATAACATTGTCTATGCATTTCACGTCGCTGAATTTATATTCCCCGCCGTTGCAGACACTGCCTTCATAGAGGTTTCCGAGGTCCTCACCTGTAGCGGCATTCAGAACCTTTATTGCGGAGTGGTCATAGACGCAGTATAGTTTTCCGTCATTGTAAGTGAAGTTGCTAATTTTTGATGCATCATAGCCTTTTTGCGTTTTGTTTCCTTTCTGTTCAGAGAAATTCCACACCTCATGCATAGATAGAATAGGGTGTTCTGAAACAGTAGCACTTACGCTTACCGTTTTGCTCAGTGAGCCGGAAGTGATTGTGATAGTGCCGCTTGTGGTGCCGATATTGTCCGAACTAACAAGTTTTACTGTGACGGTGCCGCCTGTTTTCCCGATGTTTACAGAGTTGCTGCCGTTGACAGTAAATGCGGCATTGTTTGATGTTACTTTTATATCATTGCTAAGAGAAGTCCCTGTGACGGTAAAATTTTGCGAAGGATGACCTGTGCGGTAAACGTTAAATGCAAGGTTACTCGTAGAAACACTGAGTGAAGCGGAAGGAGTACCATTGATAACACTGTTGTTACGTGGGTCTCCGTTCATACCATGAACGTTATGTAAATAGTCATAGAAGCCGTAAATATGTGCACGACACCACTTTTTGTATCCTTCTTTGCTTGTGTCGTTAATCAAGCTCCATTCGCTGCTGTTATTAACGAAAAGGCTTTCAGTAAGGATTGCCGGAACATTCGAATCACCTGTGATAACTGTCCATCCATTTTGCTTTATACCTCTATTTGTGAGTCCTAATTGTGCAATGAGTTGTGCGTGTACGTTTGTGGCGAGATTATACGAGTTACCGGTGCTCCAATAGTACCATGTTTCTGTTCCGTATGCCACACCATCAAATGAATTGAGGTGTATAGAACAGAAAATCCAGGGATCCCATGAAATGGAATATTCTCTGCGTGCCGAGAGTGAAACGTCAACGTTAGAGGTGCGTGTCATTAAACACTCGCCTCCCATTTGGTTCACAATCCAGTCTCTCAATTGTAATCCGCATCGGAGTACAAGTTCTCCTTCATGTGGCGCAGAAGGACCTAATGCACCGGGGTCTGAACCGCCATGTCCGGGGTCGATTACTATACGGTGAGTACTCCATGCAAATGCGGTGCATGGCAAGAGCATAGCAAATAGAATTGTAATTAGTGCTTTATGTATTTTATTCATAAAGCAATAATAAATAGTATAGTTAGCAATTCGGTTTTAAGTTAGTGATATAGATTAGTTTGTATAATTTCGTAAGCAAAATTGCAATAGAAAACAATATAATGCAATAGAGACCATAAATATACACATATATTTATAGATGGAAGACCTTTTCTGTAATAGAATGTGAATATTTAATAATTATTAACATAGATTTAGAAAAATGCACACTCTAAGGCGGTATAAAAAAAGAACTATCACCAAAGAATCTTGGTAACAGCTCTTAAATGGTGCGCATGAAGGGACTCGAACCCCCACGTCCTGAGACATCAGATCCTAAGTCTGACGCGGCTACCATTACGCCACATGCGCAGTGTTTTCAAGTGCAAAGGTAATGCTTTTATTTGAATTGACAAACGAAAATGTGAAAATTTCATATCATATCGGTTATGATTGGCAAAAAATCAGTAACTTTGTAAACATAATTATTCTTATTTTATATGGAATCTTTCAAGGTACATATTCTCGGTTGCGGTTCTGCCACTCCAACGCTCCGTCACTTGCAGTCTTGCCAAGTGATAGACTTTCGTGAATCACTTATGATGGTGGATTGTGGTGAAAGTAGTCAGATTGAAGTTAGAAGAAGAAAAATGAAATTTTCACGGCTGACTCATATTTTTATCAGCCATAGTCATGGTGACCATTGCCTCGGACTTCCGGGATTGCTCTCCACTCTATCTCTGCACGGCAGAGAGGGTGGAGTGAAAATTTATATGCTCAAAGACGGAATAGAGCTTCTCAAACCTATTGTGGAATCTTTTTGCCACCAACCTTCTTATAGCCTTGAATTTATTGAAATAGACCCCAAAGGAGGATTGCTTTTGGAAACAAACTCACTAACAGTGGAGGCATTCCCTCTTTACCATCGTGTGCCTTGTGTAGGCTTTATTTTTCGTGAAAAGGATAAGCCTCGTCATATTAACGGAGAAATGGTAAAATTTTATGAGGTTCCCGTTAGACTTATTCCGGATATAAAAGCAGGAGCGGATTTGGAATTGCCTGACGGAAGAATTATACCTAATGAGTATCTCACAACAGACCCTACGCCTGCAAGAAGCTATGCTTACTGCTCAGACACTATGTTTGACCATCGTGTAGCTGAGGCTGTTAAAGGTGTTGACACTATTTATCACGAAGCTACATACACAAAAGACCTTGCTGATAAAGCACACGACAGAGGTCACTCCACTGCAGAAGAAGCTGCAAAAATTGCTAAAATGGCAGGTGCAAGGCAGCTGATTATAGGGCATTATTCAAAAAGATACAATGAACCCACTCCACTTCTGGATGAGGCAAAAGCAATTTTCCCTAACACTATCGCAGCCGATGAGGGCATGTGTATAGATTTATACGCATAACTGTATTATATGACAGAGGACGAAAGATTTATGAAATATGCCATTGCTGAGGCTGAACATGCTTTGGCGGAAGATGAAGTTCCTATCGGGGCTGTGGTAGTGAGCAATGACAGAGTGATTGGTCGCGGACATAATCTCACGGAAATGCTCTCAGACGTCACTGCACATGCGGAAATGCAGGCTATAACCGCCGCTGCGGAAACAATAGGAGGTAAGTACCTCACAGACTGCACGATATACGTTACTGTGGAGCCTTGCATCATGTGTGCCGGTGCTATAGGGTGGAGCCAAATCAGCAGAATTGTGTATGGCGCTGACGATGAAAAACGCGGCTATCACGTTTATGCAGGTGAAAAATCGCCTTTTCACCCTAAAGCAACTGTCACTTCCGGCATTCTCAAAGATGAATGTGCAGCCCTCGTAAAAAGATTTTTTGCAAACAAAAGAAAATGATAGATACTATAAGAGCCTGTTTTATAAGAAATGTTAAAAAAATGAGGCTGTCAGTCATTGAGCAGGCTAAACGAATAGTTAAAGAAAATAAAACATAAGATTGTAAATGACAAATATAAAATATCTAAACTTTACCAAACCGTCGCATCTTTTTGTCGCTTTTCGCCCTTCACTTCAGTCACTTAGCTTGCTAAGCTCCTTCAGTTCAGGACAATAATCAATCAAAAATCTGCGAACTCATTTTTTAACTTTCTTTATGAAACAGGCTCTAAGTAAATACCCATATTCTCCGGGAAGCATGGCTCTTATGGAGCAGTTAAAGCACAGAATACTTGTGCTTGACGGTGCTATGGGTACTATGATTCAGCGTTACGGACTTGATGAGCATGACTTTCACAGCGGCTGCCACTGCGGTTGCGAAAAAGGAAAGGCTCTGAAAGGATGCAACGATATTCTCTCTATTACTCGTCCTGATATTATTGAGGATATTCATCGCCAATACCTTGAGGCAGGTGCGGACATTGTTACCACAAATACATTCAATGCAAATGCCATTTCGCTTGCGGACTATGATATGCAAAGCAAGGTGAGAGAAATAAACTTTACTGCGGCTCGCTTAACGAGAAAAGTTGCAGACGAATACTTGGAAAAGACGGGTAAAAAATGTTTTGTGGCAGGCAGTATCGGTCCAACGAGCAAGTCTCTTACAATGTCTGCCAACTTGGGTGATAATATCACGTTTGACGAAATGGCGGAAGCCTATTTTGTGCAGTGCAAAGCACTTATCAACGGCGGTGTTGATATGTTTGCATTAGAGACATTTTATGACACTCTGAACTGTAAAGCCGCTATTTATGGAGCTTTACGTGCTATGGAGGCTGAAAGCACAAGAGTGCCGATGATGATTTCCGCAACTCTCACAATGAGTGGTCAGACACTCTCCGGAATGTCGCTGAAAGCATTCGTGACAGCCGTGAGCCATGCGGAACCGATAGCTGTGGGTATAAACTGCGGTTTTGGTGCAAAGGCATTGGCGGAGCACCTTTCTGAGATTGACGATTATACCGGTTGCGTGGTTTTCTATCCTAATGCCGGACTTCCCAATGAATTTGGTGAATATGACCAGACCCCGGAACAAATGGCGGAAGAAATTCGCAGTAGCGGTGCTTTGCATAGAGTTAATATTATCGGGGGATGTTGCGGTACTACACCGGAGCATATTGCCGCGATTTCAAGTCTTGTTAAAGAATATGTGCCAAGAAAAACAAAAGCACCGACAACATCACTTAAGGTGGCGGGACTTCAGCCGCTTGACTATGATGATTATGCTTTTGTAAACGTGGGCGAGCGATGCAATGTTGCCGGCAGTCGTAAGTTTCTGCGACTTATCAATGAAAACAACTATGATGAGGCACTCTCCGTGGCTGCAAGTCAAATAGAAAAGGGTGCAAATATCATAGATATCAATATGGACGACGGACTCCTGGATACCAAGGCGTGCATGGTGAATTTTCTTACGAAAATTGCAACGGAACCGAGTATTGCTAAAGTGCCTGTAATGGTGGATTCGTCTGATTTTGACGTTATTAAGGAGGCTCTTAAGCATATTCAGGGACGTCCGATAGTGAACTCCATATCGCTCAAAGAAGGAGAAGAAGCCTTTGTCTCTCATGCAAGGACGATTTATGCACTCGGAGCGGCAATGGTGGTGATGGCATTTGATGAAAATGGCCAAGCTACCACAGTGGAACGTCGTATTGAGGTATGCAGCAGAGCCTATAATCTGCTCACAAATGCCGGTATCCCGGCTTGCGACATAATTTTTGACCCGAATATCCTTGCAGTTGCTACCGGTCTTGAAGAGCATGACAGCTATGCTGCAGATTTTTTAGTAGCGGCAAAATGGATTCACGAAAACTTGCCTCACGCAAACATTTCCGGCGGATTAAGTAACCTTTCATTCTCTTTCCGCGGCAATGATTATGTGAGAAACGTTATGCACTCGCTATTTATTTCAGATGCTAAAAAAACCGGCATGAAAATGGCTATTGTGAATCCTTCCGGTATTATTCCGGAAGAAACGATTCCGGAGGACTTGAAAAAGGCCGTGAACGATGTGCTTGAAAATACAGACAGAGGTGCTACATTCCGACTTGTGGATATAGCACCTAAGTATATGGCTGCAAAAAAAACAGCGGTGCAGAAAGCCGTTGTGGCTGCCACTCCGGAAAGTCACCTGGCAGATGCACTTGTCACCGGTAACACTGTAGGAATAGAAGATGATATCCGTGCTCTGCTTGAAAAAGGAATGAGTGCTATCAGCATTATAGAAAATATACTCATGGGTGCAATGAATGTTGTGGGAGAACGTTTTGGTAAAGGTGAAATGTTTTTGCCACAAGTTGTTAAGAGTGCTTCCGTGATGAAAGCGGCTGTGGAAATTCTCACACCGGAAATAGAAAAAGGAAAACAAAACCGTACGGATAGTGCTTATAAAATGGTGCTTGCAACCGTAAAAGGCGATGTTCACGATATAGGTAAAAATATTGTTGCAGTTGTTTTGCGTTGTAACGGCTTTGAAATCATTGATTTAGGGGTAATGACTCCGGCAGAAAAAATTATTGAAACGGCTGTTGAAACGGGGGCGGATGCTATAGGACTTAGCGGACTTATCACTCCATCGCTTGCTGAAATGGTAACTGTGGCAAGGCTTATGCAAGAGTGCGGACTGAAAATTCCGTTGTTTATAGGAGGTGCCACTACTTCTGAAATGCACACTGCTCTGAAAATAGCACCGGAATACTCTTTTCCTGTCGTTCATACTTATGATGCCGCTCAACTTGCTGCAGAGTCAAAAAAATACCTTAATAAAGCGACTGCGACAGAGGCGGCAAAGAGTATTGCCGAGCATCATCAGTCCTTACGCAATGAACATAACAACAAGGTTTCCGAACATATGGTGCAACTCACGCTTGAGGAGGCTCGCAGAAAGAAAGCAAAACTGACCTTTGAACCATACAAGTGTGACGAAAAACGTTTTGAACAAAACGTGAATATCACAGAAATTCGTGAAAGCATAAATTGGAAGCAATTTCTCCACGCTTGGCAACTGAACCCTGCAGAGGCGGTTCTTCCGGAGAACGAGAGAAGTGAACACGTGCAGAAAGTCCTTGATGATGCAAACAGACTTCTGAACTCTATGGAGCAGGACGGTGTAAGCCTCCGCTTTGCTTATGTTTCAGGAGATGCTTATTCCTCTGAAGACAATATTTATTTCTTTGATAACAAGGGGGATAGGATAAAATTGCCTATGCTCCGACAAACAGAGGTATTGAAAGGTAATAATTCACTTTGTCTTGCAGATTTTGTGCCTGAAAAAGATGAGAATATACCTTATAGTATCTTTATTTTTGCAGCCACAGTAACTGCAGAGGTATATAATAAGTACGTGACCGATTCTACAAGTTACGAAGGTATTCTCGCAGACTTGCTTTTGAGCCGATTGGCGGAAGCTGCAACGGAATATTGCCACAAAAAATATTGTCACCCCGGTTCAAATTCTTGCGGAATACGCCCTGCTGTGGGGTATCCATCTATGCCGGACCAGTCTCTCGTGAAAGTGTTGGATAATATCATAGATTACTCATCGCTTGGCATCACAATCACGGAAAATGGTGCACTTTTCCCATCGGCAACGACTACAGGAATTGTTTTCGTACACCCGGAAGCAAAATATTTTGCCGTGGGTACTATCTCTGACGAGCAACGAGCGGACTATGCTCTAAGACGCGGACTCTCTGCAGAAGAACTTGACAAATTTTTGCCATAAGATATTTTTTTGTAATTTTGCACCGCATAATCAAAAAATCAACTATAAATAACTATAAATCATGAATTTAAAAAACATTGCTATGACTTTAATAGCAGCGGCTGCCGTAACATCTTGCGGCAACCAATCCGGCTTAAAATGCATCAATACTGCATATTTAAGCGATAGTATAGCTCCGTGTGAAGACTTTTACGGCTATGTTACTAAAGGTTGGCAAGAGGCTCACCCTCTTACTGATGAGTATTCTCGTTTCGGACAATTCAACGTGCTCAGCGATGAAGCTGAAAAACGCGTGAAAGACATCGTGCTTTCGCTTGCTGAAACAAATCCTGAAAAGGGTTCTATTGCTTTCAAAGTTTCCACTATATATTCTCTCGCTATGGACTCTGTTCGCCGTAACGAGGAAGGTGCCGCTCCTATCCTTGCAGACCTCAAGAAAATTGATGAATGTCCTGCAGACCAAATGGGTGAACTCTTCCTTTGGATGCACAAAAATTACGCAAACCCGTTCTTTGGTGCAGGTCCTATGGAAGATATGGGAAACTCAGATGAGTATGCCATGTACGTTTCCGGTGCAAGAATCGGTATGGGCGACCGTGATTATTATCTCCTTGATGATGAGAATAATACGAAAGTACGCAATGCATATCGCACTCTCATCGTTACACAAATGAAAAATGCCGGCTATTCCGACGAAGATGCAAATAGAATAATGGAAAATGCAATTAAAGTGGAAACTAAAATTGCTGAAGAAACTTGGACTCGTGAAGAAAGTCGTGACATCGCTCGTATGTACAATTCTCGTTCTGCTGAAGAACTCGCAAAAATGTATCCTACTGTGGATTGGAGCCGTTTCTTCATTGAAACTATGGGCATTGAACAGCCGAATTCTGTTATCGTGACGGAGATAAACACTGTTCAGCGTGGTGTGGAACTTCTTGCATCACTTCAGGAAAGAGAAATTAAAGACTATTATCTCTGGCTCTATGTTGACCAGGCTGCCAACAAACTCAGTGACAATTTTTCTGATGCTGAATTTGAATTTAATAAAGTGGTTTCCGGTGTGAAAGAACAGCGTCCTCGTTGGAAACGTGCTCTTGCTGCTACAGAGAATGCTCTTGGTGAAGCTATCGGTCAGCTTTACGTTGAAAAATATTTCCCGGAATCTTCAAAACAGTATATGCTTGAACTCGTGGAAAACCTCCGCACTGCACTCGGCGAACATATCCAAAACCTTACATGGATGAGCGATACCACAAAAACTCGTGCTCTTGAAAAACTCGCTGCCTTTACAGTGAAGATTGGCTATCCTGACAAGTGGAAAGACTATTCTTCTATGAACATTGACCCTGAAAAGTCTTACTACGAAAATATGCACGAAGTGTCTATGTGGCATCAAGCAGAGGTTTATGCCAAATGGGGTAAACCCGTTGACAAAACCGAGTGGGGTATGACTCCGCAAACCGTTAATGCTTACTACAATCCGCTTGCAAACGAAATTGTTTTCCCCGCAGCTATTCTCCAAGCACCATTCTTTGACCCTGAAGCTACAGATGCTGAAAACTATGGAGGTATAGGTGTGGTTATCGGTCACGAAATGACTCACGGATTTGATGACCAAGGTCGTAACTTTGACGCTAAAGGAAATATGACAGACTGGTGGACGGAAGCAGATACGGAAGCATTTAATGCTCTTGCACAAAAACTCGTTGAGCAGTTCAATCAGGTGGAAGTTCTCCCGGGTCTTTTCGCTAACGGACAATACACACTTGGTGAAAACATTGCAGACCAGGGAGGTCTCCGTGTTTCATACACTGCATTCCTCGCTTCACAAGCAAAGAAAGGTGTTGATATCAACAGTGAAGACGCAAAAGTGGAAGGTTTCACTCCGACACAAATTTTCTATATGAACTATGCCAACATTTGGGCTTCAAACATTCGTGAAGAAGAAATGCGTCGCCTCACAATCCAAGACGTTCACTCACTTGCTATGAACCGTGTAAACGTTTCTCTGAGAAACATCACTCCGTTCTTTGAAGCATTTGGCATCAAAGAAGGTGATAAACTCTATCGTGCTCCGGAAGACCAAGTAATTATCTGGTAATAAAGAAATTATCAAATATATAAAACAAAGGCTGCCCATTCGAGAGCAGCCTTTGCTGTTTTAATATGATGTTATAATCAAATAATCACTTGTATTCATCCCACGACTTTATTTCAATCTTATCTATCGGGACTGAGGTGAATGCGGAAATAAAGGCGGAGGCAAGACGTGCATTTGTGATAAGAGGTACATTTAAGTCTATGGCGGCACGACGGATTTTGTAGCCGTTGCTAAGCTCTGCGGAACTTAAGTTTTTTGGGATATTTACTACAAGGTCTATTTTCTTTTCGTGGAGCAAATTGAGTGCTTGTGGCTGCATATCGCTCTCCGATGGCCAGTAAACACGAATTGCAGGTATTCCGTTGTCGTTCAGGAATCTATGAGTACCTCCCGTGGCATAAAGTGTGTATCCGCTGTTGTGTAACATATGTGCGGATTCAAGCATATCTGCTTTTTGCTTCGGAGTACCTGTGCTTAATAGTACGGATTTTTCCGGTATGCGGTAGCCTACGGAAAGCATGGACTTGAGAATAGCTTCGCTTGTGTCATCACCGATACAGCCAACTTCACCTGTGGAGGACATATCCACACCCAAAACAGGGTCTGCCCCCTGGAGACGTGAGAAGCTGAATTGTGATGCTTTGATACCCACATAGTCCAAGTCAAAGGCATTTTTATGAGGTTTTTCCACGGGGATTCCCATCATTACTTTTGTGGCTATATCAATAAAGTTTATTTTCAATACTTTAGATACAAATGGGAAACTGCGTGATGCACGGAGGTTACATTCAATCACCTTGATGTCGTTGTTTTTCGCAAGGTATTGGATATTAAATGGTCCGGAAATGTTCAGTGCTTTTGCAATCTGTGAAGACACTTTCTTTATGCGTCGCATTGTTTCCACGTAGAGTTTTTGCGGAGGAAAACAGATTGTGGCGTCTCCCGAGTGCACACCGGCAAATTCTATGTGCTCTGAAATGGCATATACTTTTATTTCTCCGTTTTGTGCCACGGCGTCCATTTCTATTTCCTTGGCATTCTGGATAAATTCCGTAACCACCACAGGGTGTTGCTTGGAAACGTTTGCGGCGAGGCGGAGAAAACGTTCAAGTTCTTCATTGTTTGAGCATACGTTCATGGCGGCACCGGAAAGCACATAGCTCGGACGCACAAGAACCGGGAAGCCCACTTCAGCAATAAACTGCTTGATATCCTCAAAACTTGTAAGTTCTCGCCAACGTGGTTGGTCTATACCCAAACGGTCCAGCATAGCAGAGAATTTATGGCGGTCTTCCGCATTGTCTATACTTGATGCAGATGTGCCAAGGATATTTATGCCCTGCTCGTCAAGACGTGTAGCAAGGTTGTTCGGAATTTGACCACCCACAGAAAGAATAGTGCCATGTGGCTGCTCCAAATCCAAAATATCAAGGACTCGTTCAAAAGTAAGTTCGTCAAAGTAGAGACGGTCGCACATATCGTAGTCCGTTGATACCGTTTCCGGGTTGTAGTTTATCATCACGGAACGCCATCCTTGTTTTTTTACTGTGAGCAGTGCGTTTACGGAACACCAGTCAAACTCTACTGAGCTACCTATGCGGTATGCTCCGGAACCGAGTACCACCACGGAACGGTGGTCGTGGAGGTATTCTACATCGTTTTCAGAGCCGTTATAGGTTAGGTATAGATAATTTGTTTGTGCAGGGTATTCTGCGGCAAGTGTATCAATCTGCTTGACAACGGGGATAATGCCGTTTTTCTTTCTCAAATCACGCACCACAAGTGAATCGCGATTGCTATCAAGTTCCTCTTTTCGTACTTCTCTGGCAATCTGGAAGTCACTGAAACCTTGCTCCTTGGCTGTACGGAGGAGTGGCAGCGGAATAGATTCTATATCAGAGCAGTTTGTGAGCTCTGCCGCTGTGTCTATGATGTTTTTCAGTTTGTGGAGAAACCAGCGGTCTATTTTTGTAAGTTCATGGATTTTTTCGATGCTATAGCCTTGTGCCATTGCTTGAGATATTACAAAAATTCGCTTGTCCGTAGGGTCTGCAAGTGCTTGGTCTAAATCTGTAACTTTGATTTTGTGATTGCCAACAAAGCCGTGCATGCCTTGACCTATCATTCGCAGACCTTTTTGAATTGCTTCTTCAAATGTGCGACCGATAGCCATAACTTCGCCTACGGATTTCATAGAACTGCCTATTTCGCGGCTAACACCATGGAATTTGCCAAGGTCCCAACGTGGAATTTTGCAGACTATGTAGTCCAACGCAGGTTCAAAAAAGGCTGATGTGGATTTTGTTACGGAATTTTTAAGTTCAAAAAGTCCGTAGCCGAGTCCGAGTTTTGCTGCAACGAAAGCAAGAGGGTAACCTGTTGCTTTTGAAGCAAGAGCGGAAGAGCGGCTGAGGCGTGCATTAACCTCAATCACGCGGTATTCCATAGATTTGGGGTCGTATGCGTACTGCACGTTACATTCGCCCACAATTCCGATATGGCGGATAATTTTTATAGCGAGCTGGCGTAGATAGTGATAGTCCTCATTGGATAGCGTTTGTGATGGTGCTACAACGATACTTTCACCAGTATGGATACCCAGTGGGTCAAAGTTTTCCATATTGCAGACAGTGATGCAGTTGTCGTAGCGGTCGCGAACAACTTCATATTCCACTTCCTTCCAACCCTTGAGTGACTTTTCTATAAGCACTTGCGGAGAGAAAGAAAGTGCTTTTTCTGTCAAGGCTACAAGTTCCTCCGGAGTGTCGCAGAAACCACTGCCAAGTCCGCCCAAAGCGTATGCGGCACGAACAATTACCGGGTAGCCCAGTTGTTTTGCTGCTTCCAGAGCATCGGAAACGCTGTTTACAGCTTCGCTCTTTATAGTTTTTACGTCTATCTCATCAAGTTTTTTGATGAAAAGTTCGCGGTCCTCAGTATCCATTATGGCTTGTACCGGAGTTCCGAGAACACGTAAGTCATATTTCTCAAACACTCCGGACTGATACATTGCGACACCGCAGTTTAGTGCAGTCTGTCCGCCGAAAGCCAGCAATATGCCGTCAGGACGTTCTTTTTCTATAACTTTTTCAACAAAATAAGGTGTTACAGGCAGGAAGTAAATCTTGTCTGCGAATCCTTCGGAGGTCTGCACTGTGGCGATATTCGGATTTATCAGCACTGTTTCTATCCCTTCCTCCTTCATAGCCTTCAGGGCTTGAGAACCGGAATAGTCAAATTCACCGGCTTCGCCGATTTTGAGAGCACCGCTACCCAAAAGTAGCACTTTTTTTATTTTATTGTCAATCATCGCAGTGTTGAAAAAGTAGTGATTATAATAGTTTTATAAAATCGTCAAAAATAAACTCCGTGTCTTTTGGTCCGGAAGATGCTTCCGGGTGAAACTGTGCGGAGAAGAAGGGTTTTGTCTTGTGTCTAATGCCTTCGTTTGTGCCGTCGTTCATATTTATGAAAAGCGGTTCCCAATCGTTTGGCAGAGTGGCTGAATCCACGGCATAGCCATGGTTTTGTGAGGTGACAAAGCATGTGTTTGTGCCTGCTTTCATCACGGGTTGATTGTGACTTCTATGTCCGTATTTGAGCTTATATGTCTTTGCACCTGCCGCCTTGGATAGCAACTGGTTTCCCATGCAAATACCGCATATAGGCTTGCCGATTTCCATGGCCTTACGGATATTTGCCACAGTTGCTTCCGCCAAATCCGGATTGCCCGGACCGTTTGATATGAAAAGCCCGTCGTATGGGATAGACGTGAAGTCATAGTCCCATGGCACACGGATTACTTTTACTCCGCGGCGTGTGAGACAACGTATAATATTGTGTTTCGTACCGCAATCCACCAACACTACAATCTTGTCGCCATCACCATATTCCTCCACCTTCTTGCAAGACGTTTTAGCTACAAGGTTTTCAACGTTAGGGTCATAAAAGGGTATGTCCTCGCAACCTTCCACGATTATTTTGCCAAGCATGGAGCCTTTTTCACGCAGATGCTTCGTCAAAGCACGAGTATCTATTCCATAAATACCGGGAATCTCCTCTTCCTCAAGCCATTGTGACAAAGAGCGGTCTGCCTGCCAATGGCTGTGTTCCCATGAATAGTCTTGAGCAATAATAGCTTTGGCATGAATGCGTTCACTCTCGTAGTATTCGCTCACGTCGCCTATCTCTCTGCGAGGTGGTACACCATAATTACCTAATATTGGATACGTGGTTATGAGAATTTGTCCCTCGTATGAAGGGTCGGTCAAGCTTTCCGGATACCCTGTCATAGCAGTATTAAAAACAACTTCTCCGGCAGTAGCCGATGGATGTCCGAAAGATTTACCCTCAAAAGTGGTGCCGTCTTCTAATATCAATACGGCGCTTTTTGTTTGACGCATGCTGATAAATTATTTGTTGTACACCACAAAGTTAATTGTTTTTTTGCAATTATGCCTACAATTTTATTTGCTTTTATCTCTAAAAGTATAATATTGCCGGAAATCATATAATTATTATTAAAAATGTTTTGCAGTGTGATAAAAATGATGTACCTTTGCAACTCACATCACTAATAAAAACTCGGGGATGACCGGTTTTGACAGCGTGTAGAGGTGGTGTGTAAGCATGCAGAGCAACGATGGCTACGCTCTATAATCTGGGACATCAAAATTTTAAATGGCGAAAATACTTACGCTCTTGCTGCCTAATCGAAGTACAGTAGATTACGCTTAATCTCCGCACAGTTTGCAGAGACAAGACATCGCCCGATTGTCGTCGTCCCGAGACTAATCGACAAGGCGGTGCAGGTAAATCGGGAATAGGAAATCAATTTCCTCGAGCGATTTCCGAAATTTTAGAGGATAAGGATGCCGTTGGCTGTCTTTCGCCTGCGTCATCACGAAAACCAATGGAAGAATAAGCATGTAGAAAGCACATTAGTTCCGCGTTTGGACGAGGGTTCAAGTCCCTCCATCTCCACAATTTTTTCATAAGAACTTGCTGTACAAAACAGTGGGTTCTATTTTTTTGTAAATTTGTAGATTTCTGTGGTAGTGGGTGTTACTCGGAATAAATTTGAGTTTTTAATGCCCGGAATCCAAATTATTTCGCTGTTGCGTGTGAGGATTCGGATATTTTCTTTTTCTGTGAGAGATAGTTTGCAGTTCGTGAAAATGTCGCTTAGCTTTTTTGATTTGCCGTTTAGCCCGAATGGCTTCATTTTGTCTCCTTTTTGCCATGGGCGAAGTTCCCATTTGGGGATACCTTCAAATATTGAGGCATCAAAATATGCAGTGTCAGGGTCGTTACAAGGCATGAAATCAGTCACTTTTTCGATAGTAAAATACGGATTTTCTACGATTGGGGATAAATTAAGGGTGATTGCAGACGCCTTTCTTGTTGTGGCAGGGCTTATCTGCAGAATATCACGGCTTGTAACAGCCTTAAAATCAGCGGAACGAAATTCTCTGCCGGAAGTGTGTCGGCAAGCATAAATGTCATCTGTTGTGCTGCGGTTAAAGCCTAAAGGTGACAGAAGATGATAGAGTAGGGCTGCAGGATATGCGGTTGCTTCTTCCAATTCAGTGAAATTTAGTTCGTTGCCTATAAAAATGCGTGATTTAAGATGTCCCATCATGTCTCTGAATAGCATATTGTCTTCATTCAGACATTTGGCGGAGTGTGAGAGTTGTTTGCGAGCCTCAGGAAAATATTTTTCTATCACAGGCAAAATCTCGTTGCGGATAGCATTTCTTTGCACTTCGGAAACAAGGTTTGAACTGTCTGTGACGTAGTCGAAATTTTGTCTATGAAGGTATTCCGTGATTTCGCTTTTGCTGAAGCGGAGGAGAGGGCTAATACGTCTGCAATTTTTTGCTGAAATGCCTGCTGCCCCGGCTATCCCCGTACCACGCAACAAGTTAAGAAACATTGTTTCCACGTTGTCCTCGCGGTGATGCCCTGTGGCTAATGCTTGTGCGGAATACTTTTTTCTAAGAATCTCAAACCAGTCGTAACGCAGTGAACGACAAGCCATTTCCAGCGATTCTCCTGTTTGTGCCATTCGTTCAGGCACGTTGAAATCCGTCTTTTCAAGAGTCACGTGGAGTTTTGAACAGATATCCTCCACGTGATGTTGGTCTCGGTTGCTTTCTTCACCTCGCAGGTGAAAATTGCAGTGAGCGGCAATACAGTTGTATCCGAGGTGCTGCAACGAAACCAAAAGAGCAACGGAGTCAGCCCCTCCGCTGATGGCTACAATCACAGCAGAGCCATCATCTTTCAGTAAGTCAGCCTCACGGATGAAAATTGCCGTTTTCTGTTCAAAAATATCCATACATTCAGTCTTGCTTAGGTTTTTTTACGGGTTCCATGTGGATATTAACGTAAGTGTCGTTTCCGTATTTTTCACGCAGTCTGCGTTCAATTGCTGTGGCGGTGTTATGAGCCTCGTAAAGTAGCGTATTGCCGTCCATTCGGATATGTACGTTTATTGCATATTTATTACCGATGCGACGTGTACGCAAGTGGTGGGGCTCGCTCACTTTGTCAAAAGATAGTATTGTTTTGATAATCTCGTCTTCAACTTCCTGTGGCAGAGAGCGTTCAAGCAGGTCGTCAACGCCGTTTTTTGTAAGTGAGTATGCCACCTTTGTAATAAAGAAACTCACCACGATTGCGGCAATGGGGTCTAATACACTCCATTTTTCTCCAAGCACGATAGCACCACCGATACCGATAGCAGTGCCGATTGATGAAAGAGCATCGCTACGGTGATGCCAAGCATTTGCTATAACGGCAGGTGAATCAAGACTTTTCCCCTTTATTATGGAATAATGGTAAAGTCCTTCTTTTACGACTATAGAAAAGAGTGCTGCAACTAAGGCGAGTATTCCCGGTGAAGGCAGAACTTCTCCGTTTATCACACGGATAACGTCTTTTGCACCGTTATATAAGATGCCTAAACCTATAATAAACAGCATGATACCGATAACCACGGTGGCGAGAGTTTCATATTTCCCATGTCCGTACTTATGCTCTTTGTCTTCCGGTTTAGAGGAAATTTTCACAAATAGCAGCACAATTATGTCTGTCACAAAATCCGACAATGAGTGCACCGCGTCCGCAAGCATAGCGGCACTATTTCCAAGAAATCCTGCCACAAACTTAAAAACGAGCAACACAACATTGGCAAAACTGCCTATCAATGTTACCTTATATATACCTTTTTCGCGTTCTTGATTTGTCATTGTGATAAGGCTCATAAATGAGCCGTAAAGTTACAAATAATATTTTAGATTTCATAAACATATAAATCATACAAGTCCTGATTGTTTATAGTTTATAGTAACAAAAAGAAAAAATATTGCGTAAAGTTTTGTTATCTCGCAATAAATGCGTAAATTTGCAAGCCATTACGACAGATGCGTCCTACCAACGCAGAGTTAACTAATTGAAAAATAAAAAGATATATATAAAATGAAAAAAGACATTCATCCTTCAAACTATCGCGAAGTAGTATTCAAAGACATGTCAAATGAAGAAATCTTCATCACACGCTCTACTGTCGCTGCAAAAGAAACCATCGAAGTAGATGGCGTTACTTATCCATTAGTAAAACTTGAAATCACAAGTGCTTCTCACCCATTCTACACAGGTAAACAGAAATTGGTTGACACTGCAGGTCGCGTTGATAAGTTCATGAGCCGTTACGGTGACCGCCGCAAAAAATAATCAAGACTCAAACAAAACAATATCACATAATGAAAAGGAGAACATTTCGGTGTTCTCCTTTTTTTATGCATCAATAAATAAAAGAGCAAGATGAGACAGACTCACAATTATGTATTTTGCACTATGAATTATGCTTTGTATTGGCTCTTCAAACTTGCAATCATAGCGTTTTCCGGGTTTGCTCCGTAGGTTTGTTTGTGATGTTGCACACACACCGAATTAGCTATCTTAATTCATTTTTTGGCACAAAAAGCAATTCCGTTTCCGGGAAATGCTTTGCGAGGTATTGTTTTACGTAGCGTTTGGTGTCTGCGGAGATTGTGGCGTCTGTGTCGAGGTGAGTGCTGTATAAAACGTATTTTACGTTGATATTTCGGCTTTTAAGTGCTTCAAGTGAAAGGATTGTGTGGTTTATTGAGCCGAGTTTTGAATTAGTGACTAAAGCCACAGGGAGTTTTCTGCTTGAGATATAGTCTATTGTTAGGAAATCGTCCGTGATTGGCACCATAAGGCCTCCGGCACCTTCTATCAAAACGTTATCGTAGCGTGATGCAAGTATTTCCGTGCTTTTATCCACCAGGTTGAGGTCAATATCTTTTCCGTCAAGTTTCGCTGCGAGTTGTGCGGAAGCGGGATAGGAGAAAATAATCGGTGCAGTGGTATGGTCCAAGTCTTCCGGCAGAAGAGCTATCCCCATAAGTTCCCGGTGTCGAGTGATATCCTCGGAGAAATCGTGATTGCCTGTTTGTATAAATTTTTGTGTTACAACTGTTTGACCTTTTGTCATGAGCTGTTTTGCAAGCCATGCGGTAGCGTATGTTTTACCTGCGTCCGTATCTATTCCTGAAATAAAAATTATGTTGTTCATAGTTTTTTCTTAATAATCAAATACACATTTTTATATGTCAAGCATGGATTTTGATCCAGTTTTTTTATCAGAGCCACTGTTTCTGTGTAGGACATTGGTGAGCCGCCAAGTGCATTTACACCTGTGTTTTGTATATGTTTGAGCAGTTGTCTGCCGTTGTTGAATTTGATAGTGTCAGTGTCGCTTTGCACAAATGCGAGTTCCAAACAGTCCGGCAACATTGCTTCAAACTGCTCTGTGGTGTAGTAATTGAGGCTCTTGCCGGTGATACTTGAAATTTCTGCAAATGTGCCCGGCTCAAATGTGGAAATAGCGGCAAATCCGCCATTTTTCAGCGTTCGAGCCACGTTTGCGAAAAATCTGCGTGGAGAAGCAAACCATTGTATGGTGGAAGATGATAGAATGGTGTCAAAACTGTGGTCTTGTGCTTCGGCGAGAAATTGCTCGGCATCACTGCTTACGAGTTTTGCACTGCCGATTCCGTATTTTTCCGCTATCTTGCAGATGCTCTCAAGCGGAGCAAGGTCCACAAGAGTGCATTTTTCTGCGTCTGCCGAGCTTGCGTAGAGCCTTGTGAGAAAGCCTGTCCCTATGCCAATTTCAAGTATATTGCCGTTTTCTGCTTTTTGGTGTTTTTGCCAAAATGCATAAAGCGTTTCTGCAATACGTTTTTGCACTTCAGCTTCCGTTTCGTAGCCGGCGGAACTCTCGGCAAAACGCTTTGCAATAATATTTTTGTCAAGAATGTCGGTATCTATAATTTTTTGCAAATCAGGCAAATGTGCACTCTGTGTGTGGACGGTATAGAATCCCTTCCAAGCATTTTCCTGGTTTGCAGGAGGAATAATTGCGTCATTATCAGCAATGTAAACCTTGTCCCACATGGCGTTTGGTTTGGCATTTTCCATTTCTCCAAACTTCTGCAAGTCGCTTTTTAGTCCGTCTATGTCACGGCACGGCAAGTTTGACATAAAATGTTTGCGGAGTGGAGAATTACCTGCTACGGTAGAGAAAAACTTCCTCATATTTTGTTCGGAAACAGAACGTAGAGTGGCTGAAAAAATGTGTTTTGGAATGCCTGTGGAGTTATTCGCCGGGGTGTAGGTGCCATTGACGGCAATTTTCAGCGATTCCTTGTCTGAAATCAAATAGTTTGCAATGGCAACGCCGTAAGACCACGCAATTACCACCACCTGTTTGTAGCCGGAAATAAGGTTACGGTACATTTCAGACGTGTTTGCATCTGCACTTCCCCATAGCAAGGCTATGTCATAACCGTCCTTGTGCAAATCGGCAAAAGGCTTTTCGTCCATACCCCAGCCAAGAAAAATGGCTATCAGCGAGGAGTTTATGTTACTGTTGTCTAATTTTTTAAGATACATTCCAATGCGTTGTCTAATTTGTCAAGGTCATCAAAAGTATTGCTCGCAGAGAGACTGAAACGTATGCGTTCCGTACCGGCAGGAACTGTAGGTGTGCGGATTGGCAGTGCTACAATGCCCTGCTCACGCAATTTTAGTGATATTTCCACAGCCCGACCGGCATCACCTACTATAAGTGCTTGGATATGGCTCACCGCAGCGGGTTTAGTGTCGGAATATTTGCAAAGTATTTTGTAAAGCCTTGCAGACAAATCTTTTAAGTGGATGCGTTCACTATCCATATCTGCCATTTTATTCAGCATCAGTCTGCTCCATTCCACTTGCAACGGTGATATGGCTGTGGAGAAAATTAGGCTGCGTGATTTGTTTATCAGGTAGTCCTTAATGATAGGTGACACTGCGGCAAAAGCCCCGTATGAGGCGAGTGCCTTGCCGAATGTGCCTATTATTACATCTATCACATCGGGGCAACTGCTTTCCATGCAAATTCCGCAACCGCCTTTGCCTTCAGCTCCAAAGGAATGAGCTTCGTCGACGTAAAGCAAAACGTTGGGGTGTAATTTCTTGAGTGATATAAGTCGCTCTATGTCAGCAGAATCACCGTCCATGCTGTAGCGGCTTTCCACAATAACCAAAATGCGTTTTGTGGCAGAAACGGTATTTACCATACGTTCAAGCTCATCAAAATCGTTGTGTGCAAAACGCTGAAATTTGGCACGCGAAAGGATAATACCGTCAATAATTGAGGCATGGATGAGTTTGTCTGCAATAATAATGGTGTCTCTGTCTGCCAAAGCTGAAACGACACCGATATTTGCGTGGTAACCGCTGTTAAAGAGCAGAGTAGGGCGATGAAAAATGTCTGATAGTTCAAGTTCGAGTTCAGCGTATGGCTTTTGGCAAGCAGCGAGCAAACGTGAAGCCACGGAACTCATGGGTGCGGAAGTAAGTTGCGGGTTGTTGCGGAGGAAATCCGCAAGGCATAGACCGCCCAAACCGAGATAGTCGTTGCTTGAAAGGTCTATGATGTCTTTTCCGAGCCTGTCTTCCGGGAATTGGCGGTAATTACCGCTTTCTTTCAGTATGTTCAGTGTGTCTGAATAGTTCATACTTATAGAGATTTTACTATTTCAAGCATCTGAGATGTAAGAAATTGCAATTCTTCATTATTTATGATGTAAGGAGGCATTATATAGACGTTTTTGCCGAAAGGTCTTACCCAAATGCCACGGCGTACACATTCTTTTTGAAACTCTCCCACGCACACGTTTTCCTTCATTTCCACAACGCCTATGGCACCGAAAACTCTCACGTCTTTCACGTTTGAGTATTCTCTTGCCGGAGCAATAAGTTGTTCTAATTGCTTTGAAATATTTGCAATTACGTCAGCCATGTTTTGCTCGTTCAGCATTTTTATGGATTCAATGGCAATGGCACAGGCAAGCGGATTCCCCATAAATGTGGGACCGTGCATCAGCACTCCTGCTTCACCTCGTGAAATGGTGTCTGCCACATCTTTTGTGGTGAGAACCGCACTTGAGGTAAGGTAACCGGCGGTAAGTCCTTTGCCAATCGTCATAATGTCCGGTTCGACGCCTGCATGTTCCCACGCAAAGCATTTTCCGGTACGCCAAAAGCCTGTGGCAATTTCGTCAAAAATCAGATATATGCCGTATTCGTTGCATAGGCGACGTGCTTCCACAAGGTACTGCGGGTGATAAAACCACATTCCGCCTGCACCTTGCACTATAGGCTCAAGTATCAATGCCGCTATTTCTTCGTGGTGTTTATCCAAGCAATCACGCAGAGGCTCCATTTGACTACCGTACCATTCATCACTCGGGCGAACAGACGGCTGAGGCACGAAAAAGCGTATAGGCAGTGCAGAGCCAAATGCTCCGTGCATACCGGTCACAGGGTCACACACGCTCATAGCGTTCCAAGTGTCACCGTGATAGCCGGAGCGAATAGTGACAAAATTTGTTTTCTTGTGGCTGCCGCTTTTGGAAATGGCTGCTTGGACTGCCATTTTCATAGCCACTTCAATAGCCACGGAGCCGCTGTCTGCATAGAAGATATTGTGCATTGACGGCGGTGCTATTTGCAGAAGAAGTTTACCAAGTTCAATAGCCGGTTCGTGAGTAAAACCGCCAAACATCACATGAGACATTTTTTCAATTTGGCGTGAAGCTGCAGCGTTTATTCTCGGGTTGTTATATCCGTGAATCACAGCCCACCAAGACGACATTCCGTCTATCAGGTCCGTGCCGTCTGCAAGAAAAATATGTACGCCTTCAGCATGACTTACCTTATACGTGGGCAGCGGATTTATTGTGGAAGTATATGGGTGCCACAGGTGAATTTTGTCCCATTCGTCATGAACCAAGTTTGTGGCATTATTTGTAGCATCATCAGTCATTGTGCGAACTCTTGTATTTTTTTGAATGGCAAAATTACTCAAATTTCTGCAAAAAATCGCAATAAAAAAGCAAAATCTAAAAGCAAATAACTACCTTTGTGGAATGAAAAAACAGTTATCATGAAATTTGTACCTTTTTCATTGAATATTTCAGGCAGGCTTGTAGAATATGTTAAGCCTGCTGTAATGGGAATAGTAAATGTCACACCGGATTCTTTTTACGGTGGTTCTCGTACGTTTCTTGCAGAGCAGGTGCGTTACAGAGTGAAAAAACTCGTTGAGGAGGGTGCGGATTTTATTGATATCGGTGCTTATTCTTCACGGCCCGGTGCAAACGAGGTGAGCCCGGAGGAAGAACTGAGGCGAATAGAAACCGGTATGGAACAAATTCGCAAAATCGCTCCGGAGATACCTGTTTCTATTGACACTTTCCGTGCAGATGTGGCTCGCGAATCTGTAAAAAATCTTTCCGTGAATATTATAAATGATATTTCCGGCGGTGATTTGGATGCGAAAATGTTTGCAACCGTGGCAGAACTGAAAGTGCCGTACATTCTAATGCACATGCGTGGTACTCCTGCTAATATGCAAAGCCTCACGGACTATGGCAGTGAGGGTGTTACTGCAAGCGTACTTCGCAATTTGGCAGAAAAAGTCAATCGCTTGGCACTCCTTGGCGTGAACGATATAATTATTGACCCCGGTTTCGGTTTTGCCAAAACGCTTGACCAAAATTATGAACTTTTGGCGGAAATGGAAGTTTTCTGCAGTCTTGAATGTCCCGTGCTTGTGGGTGTTTCAAGAAAGTCTATGATTACCAAATATTTGGGTATTGCATCAGAGGAGGCTCTGAACGGTACAACGGTGATAAATACTTTTGCTTTGGAGCGAGGTGCGGCAATTCTTCGTGTTCACGATGTGAAAGAGGCTGTGGAGGCGGTGAAACTATATTCGAAAATGATGAAATTATAAAGTATGTACGGCATAGGAATAAAAGATATTATAGATATTCTGCTCGTAGCCACGTTGCTTTTTTATCTTTACAGGATAATGAAAGAATCCGGCACGATGAATATTTTTGTGGGCGTTTTGTCGTTCATAGTAGTCTGGGTGTTGACATCGGAAATACTTGAAATGCGACTGATTGGCAGTATTTTAGACAAGTTTATGAGTATCGGTTTGCTCATTCTTGTGATACTTTTTCAGGAGCAAATAAAACGTTTCCTTGTGGCTATAGGTTCTCACCGCCGATGGAATTTTCTGCGGGAGATTTTCAAGCATAAACATACCGGTGAAGAAGATAACTCAAAGAAGTGGGTGATGCCGGTAGTTTATGCCTGCATGAACCTTGCACGAAGTAAAACCGGTGCTTTGATTGTGGTGCAACGTGAAATAAACCTTGAAAATTTTGAGAAAACGGGTGATATCATAGACGCCAATATCAATTCCCGACTTATAGAAAATATTTTCTTCAAAAACTCACCTCTTCACGATGGTGCCCTCATCATTGCAGGCAATAGAATCAAGTCTGCCGGCTGTATTCTCCCCGTGAGCCACGACACGAATATACCTCGTTCACTTGGTCTGCGTCACCGCTCCGCTTTGGGTATTGCACAGGAAACGGATGCCGTGGCGATTGTGGTGAGCGAAGAAACGGGAAATGTTTCCGTTGCAAGTCGTGGAAAACTCTCCATAAAACTTTCATCAACGGAACTTGAACATATACTTTCTCAACTTGATTAGAGTAGAAAAGTTTTATTTTTTAACTACATATTTTTTAATGCTTGAAATGTGCTAAATGATACAATTTCAAGCATTTGAAGTTTTATTACATTGCAAAATCACTACATATTTTCCTTACACTCTTTTATTCCGACCTGTTTGCTACTAATTTTGCAGTGCAAATTTAAATAGATATAACCATGAAGATAAAGGTATTATTTGCTAATTTGATTATAGGGTTGCAAATATCCGCATTTGCCCATACGGTCACATCACCGAACTCTAATGTGTGCTTGAACTTTGATATAAATGAAAATGGCGTTCCAATTTATTCATTAAATTATAAAAATCTTCCTGTGATAAATCCGAGTTCACTCGGAATTGAACTGAATGAAAATAACTCCCTCATTAACCAATTCAAGATTCTTAATGTCACTACCTCCGCTTTTGATGAGGTTTGGCAACCTGTTTGGGGAGAAAATCGCGACATACGCAATCATTACAACGAACTTTTTGTGGAAATGGAGCAACCTGAATATGGCAGATTTATGAATCTGCGTTTCAGAGTCTATGACGACGGTGTGGGCTTCAGATATGAGTTTCCACAACAAAATAATATGCCGTATTTCGTTGTAAAAGAGGAAAAAACACAGTTTGCCATGAGCGGTGACCACACGGCATGGTGGATTCCCGGCGACTATGATACTCAGGAATATGAGTATCAAGAGTCCAAACTCTCTGAAATCCGTTCTATTCTTCCCGGTGTCATTTACCCAAATGCCTCACAGACAGTGTTCTCGCAGACAGGTGTGCAAACATCGCTCCAAATGAAAACGGCGGAAGAACTTTATATCAATATTCACGAGGCTGCACTTATTGATTATTCCTGTATGCACCTTATCCTCGATGATGAAAATATGATTTTTACATCACACTTAACTCCTGATGCACAGGGAAATATGGCATATATGCAAACTCCTTGCAGCACGCCGTGGAGAACAATTATCGTAAGTGATGATGCACGAGATATTCTTGCTTCAAACCTTATTCTGAACCTCAACGAGCCGTGTGCCTACGAAGATACATCGTGGATAAAACCCGTGAAATACGTTGGCGTTTGGTGGGAAATGATAGCCGGCGGCAAGCAGTGGAGTTATACTTCCGAGGTTCCTGCCGTGCGTCTTGGCGTGACGGACTACACAAAGGTGAAACCACATGGAAATCACCCCGCAAACAATGAAAATGTGATGCGATACATTGATTTCGCTGCAAAACACGGTTTTGACCAAGTGCTTGTGGAAGGCTGGAATATAGGTTGGGAAGACTGGGTTGGTCACTCCAAGGATTATGTTTTTGATTTCATGACGCCTTACCCGGATTTCAATATCAAAATGCTTAATGATTATGCTCACTCCAAGGGACTGCGACTGATGATGCACCACGAAACATCTTCATCTATAAGAAATTATGAGCGTCACATGGAGGAAGCATATAGCCTTATGGATAAATATGGCTACAATGCAGTGAAAAGCGGTTATGTAGGCAATATCATTCCGCGTGGCGAGCACCACTATGGTCAGTGGCTTGTGAATCACTATCTGTATGCTGTTCGTCAGGCAGCAAAGCATCATATAATGGTGAACGGACACGAAGCTGTACACCCTACGGGACTTTGCAGAACGTACCCGAACCTTATAGGCAACGAATCCGCTCGCGGCACGGAATATGAGGCATTTGTGGGAAATAATCCGAATCACACCACAATCTTGCCGTTTACACGTCTGCAAGGCGGTCCGATGGACTATACACCGGGTATTTTTGAGATGGATATCCGCAAGTTTAATCCTTCAAGTGCAGGACACGTAAATAGTACGCTTGCAAGACAGTTGGCTCTGTATGTTACAATGTATAGCCCTCTGCAGATGGCGGCAGACTATCCGGAACACTATGAGCAATTCCCGGATGCGTTCCAATTTATAAAAGATGTGGCACTGGACTGGGACAAGAGTATTTATCTTGAAGCCGAGCCTGCAAGATACATTGTTGTGGCACGAAAGGCAAAAGTCACGGAAAACTGGTTTGTGGGTTGCACTGCAGCGGCTTGCGGACACGAATCCAAACTGAAATTTGATTTTCTTGACCCGGATAAGAAATACGAAGCAACAATCTATGAGGACGGTGAAGATGCTCACTATCAGACAAATCCGCAATCATACGTTATTCGTAAGGTTAAGGTTACATCCAAGTCTGCCCTCAAACTTACTGCTGCTCCGGGTGGTGGCTATGCTATTAGTATTTTTGAAGTAGAGTAATGGTTTGAATCATAATTATATTGGTTTTGTAGCATAAGAATTAGATGGGTTTATAACAAAAGAATTAAATATGTTTTATAGCTAAAGAATCAAATATGTTTTATAGCAAAAGAATTAGATAGTTTTAAAGTGGGTTTATTAAATAAAGTAAAGAGAGGTGCTCCATGGTGGAGCTGCCTCTCTTTTAGTTTTTATAAGCTATTATAACTATTATAGCTATTTTAGCTACTATAGCTATCTTATTTTTAGAGTTGAGAATCAGGGCAAAGGTTTGCACTTTCAATATCTTTGAAGTATTTGTAAGTGGCAACTTTGAGTTCCATGCAAGCGTTTTCGTCTGCAACGATGAGAGCTTTCGGGTGAAGCTGGAGAGCGGAGATAGTCCACATTTGTGAGATGCCTCCTTCCACACCATGCTGAAGTGCACGAGCCTTGTTGTAGCCGTTAACAATTAGGAGCACGCTCTTTGCAGCCATAATAGTGCCAACACCAACAGTGAGAGCTGTTTTGGGCACGAGGTTTACGTCACCTCCAAAGAAACGAGAGTTTGCAATGATAGTGTCCTGTGTAAGAGTTTTCATGCGAGTTTTTGAGTTCAGTGAAGAACCCGGTTCATTGAAAGCAATGTGTCCGTCCGGTCCAACACCGCCGAGGAAGAGGTCAATACCGCCGTAAGAAGCAATTTTTTCTTCGTATTTGCGACATTCTTCAAGAGGGTCTGCGGCATTGCCATTAAGAATGTTTACGTTTTCAGGCAAGATGTCGATTTGATTGAAGAAATTTGTCCACATAAAAGTATAGTAACTCTGTTCATGGTCTCTTGGAATACCGCAGTATTCATCCATATTAAAAGTTACTACGTTTTTAAAAGAAACTTTGCCGGCTTTGTTCAAGCGGATAAGTTCTTTGTACATTCCTAAAGGTGAACTTCCAGTGGGACAGCCGAGTACGAAAGGATGTTCCGGAGTTGCATTAGATTCATTAATACGTGATGCTACATAGTTTGCAGCCCAACGAGATACGTTTTCGTAATCAGGCTCAATAATTAGTCTCATTTTTCAATAACTTTTAAGGTTAGTATTTTAAGTGCAAAGTTACTAATATTATTTTTGAATGTGTAGATATATTTATAAAATTTTTGAAAAACACACATTTTGTTTTTGTTGCTTGAGTGGCAAAAAAAAACGTATTAACGGATTCTTTCCGCATCGCGGAGTGTTTTTATGTCTTTGTTAATTCCGCTAATGGCACGAGTTGCAGCTACCAAAGCAATTGCGGGAGCAATGGCATTTGAATCAAATCTTACGCTTTCAACACAGCCTATAAGAATAACGCATTCAGAGATTATTACTCCAATTGTTACAATAATTGCAGCATAGATGGCTGTTTTTTGTTTTTTGGGATTCTTGAACAGAAAAATAGCCAAGAAATATATCACAGCTGCAAGGATAGATGCAATCCAAAGGATAGTGTTGCTTTGAACTGTGATAAAGGTGTCATCTCCCATGCTGCCAAGGTTTGTAAAGCAGAAATAGCCCATAAGTGCGGCTGCAGCAAGGAGAAAAATGGATTGAATTCGTTGAATCATCATAAGTCTTTATTGTTTAAGTTTGATTTTTACTAAAGTGAATAATAATGTGGTTAGTATTCTCCACAAAGGTAATAATTCTTTTTGAGTGTTGAAAACTATTTTTGCAAATAGGAAATAAAATATGTACCTTTGAGGAAAAATTATGAATAGAATATAAACCAATAGTCATTTATATATGAGCCGCAAAGGGAAATTATATTTCAGATATGGTACTATGGGTTCTGCAAAGACAGCGTTGTTGCTTACCACGGCATACAACTTTGAAGAACGCAATATGTCATACGTTTGTATGAAGCCTGTTATCGATACTCGTGAAAATAAAAACGTGATTCGTTCAAGGATTGGTATAGAACGTGAGTGTCAGTGGATTTATCATGATACGGATTTATACCAATTTGCAGTGGAACTCTATGACAAAGAGCAGAAAATCGTGGATTGGTACCTGGTAGATGAAGCACAGTTTCTCACGGAGCAGCAAGTGGATCAGCTTTCCATGATTGTAGATGACTTTGGTAGTAATGTGATTTGTTACGGACTGCGTACAGACTTCAAATCACGTCTTTTTGAAGGTTCACGCCGCTTGTTTGAGATAGCAGATACGATAGATGAAATTAAATCTACTTGTACTTGCGGAAACAAAACTATTATAAATGCAAGAATTGATGCCAACGGTGACTTTGTGGAAGAAGGAGCACAGGTGGAAATAGGTGGTGATGACAAGTATATTGCGGTTTGCCGTAAATGCTGGAGAAATAAGCGAATAGAGCAGGCGGAGCGAGATATACTGCCATTTATGCCCAGAATTAAATCACCCGGCAAGTAAAAATTTTGGCGAAAGCTGTTTAAGAATCGGCGTGCACGCTCAAATGGCAAGTGGTGTGGCATGGAATAGATTAACCAAAACAAATATTTATGATACTTATAAACTTAGAGGATAGAGAAAGACTACGTAATCTTAATCCGTTTATTTATGAAGCACTGACTTGGGCTGCTACTCACATTGATGAGCGTTTTGAAAAAGGCTCCGTATTGATTTGTGACGGCAAAGTTAAAGTCAATAAAGAAGAAGTGGCTATGATGCCCGCAGAAAAGAAAATGCTCGAGGCTCACAGACGTTTTATAGATATTCATATTCCGCTCTCGGAAGATGAAAATATCGGTTGGGCAGACGTCAAAGACTTGAAAAACAAGATTCAAGACTATGATGAAGAACGAGATATTGAATTTTATGGTGATGTCGCTCAGATGATTTTCAAAACCACACGTCGACAAGCTGCAATATTTTTTCCGGAAGATGCCCATGCTCCCAACATCGGAGTGGGATTGCATCATAAATTATGCATAAAAATCCCTGTTTAGAGACTTAAAATGTGAAAGAAATAAAAAAGTAAAGCCGTTTTTACTAATAAGTCATTGAAAGTTTATAACTTTGCAAACACATTAAATATATAATTACTAAAAATTTATCCATTTAGCTTATTACAATGGCACAACAAGAAGATGTTTTTAAGAAAATCGTTTCACACGCCAAGGAATACGGTTTTGTCTTTCCATCAAGTGAAATTTACGACGGGTTGGCAGCAGTTTACGACTATGGTCAAAACGGTGTTGAACTCAAAAACAATATTAAGAGATATTGGTGGGACTCAATGACACTCCTCCACGAAAACATCGTGGGTATTGATTCCGCTATTTTCATGCATCCAACTATCTGGAAAGCTTCCGGACACGTAGATGCTTTCAATGACCCTCTTATTGACAACAAAGACTCCAAAAAACGATATCGTGCAGACGTCCTTATTGAAGACGCTATTGCAAAGATTGACGAAAAAATAGAAAAAGAAGTGGCTAAAGCAAGAAAACGCTTTGGTGACTCTTTTGACGAAGTCCTTTTCCGTGAAACGAATCCGCGAGTGGTTGAACATAAAAAGCACCGTGATGAATTGCATCAGCGTTTTTCCGATGCTATGAATGCAAACGATTTGGTGGAACTCAAACAAATTATCATAGACGAGGAAATAGTTTGTCCTATCAGTGGTACTCGCAATTGGACAGACGTACGCCAATTTAACCTTATGTTCAAAACGGAAATGGGTTCTACTGCAGATGGTGCAATGAACGTTTATCTCCGTCCGGAAACAGCACAAGGTATTTTTGTGAATTACCTTAACGTGCAGAAAACCGGACGTATGCGTATTCCGTTCGGTATAGCACAAATAGGTAAAGCATTCCGTAATGAAATTGTGGCTCGCCAGTTTATTTTCCGTATGCGTGAATTTGAGCAAATGGAAATGCAGTTCTTTGTTCGTCCGGGAGAAGAACTCAAATGGTTTGCTGCATGGAAGGAAACTCGCCTCAAATGGCATAAAGCTCTCGGACTTGGTGATGAAAAATATCGCTACCACGACCACGAAAAACTCGCTCACTACGCAAATGCCGCTACTGATATCGAGTTTGAGATGCCATTCGGATTCAAGGAAGTTGAAGGTATTCACTCTCGCACAAACTTTGACCTTTCACAGCATGAGAAATTCTCCGGTAAGAAAATTCAATACTTTGACCCGGAACTCAACGAAAGCTATACACCGTTCGTTATCGAGACTTCTATCGGTGTGGATCGTATGTTCCTCTCCGTTCTCTGCTCAAGCTACGAAGAACAGGCACTTGAAGGTGGCGATAGCCGTGTAGTGCTTCACTTGCCTGCTGCTTTGGCTCCTGTGAAATGTGCAGTTATGCCGCTCGTGAAGAAAGACGGACTTCCTGAAAAAGCTCGTGAGATTGTAAATGACCTTAAGTTTGATTTCGCTACTCACTACGACGAAAAAGATTCTATAGGCAAACGTTATCGTCGTCAAGATGCTATAGGTACTCCTTACTGTATCACTGTGGACCACCAGACTCTTGAAGATGAGACTGTTACTCTCCGTGAAAGAGACTCAATGCAACAAACACGCATGAAAATCGAAAATCTTCACAAACTCATTCACGACAATGTTTCCATCAATTCTCTCCTCCGCAAACTTGGTTAATTCTCACTCCTAATATTTATTTATATGAAAAAATCATCTATTATCCTCATTGTTATAGTTGTATTGGTTGCAATTCTCGGTTTTAAGGGTTGCTCTACTTACAACAATCTTGTAACAGCAGAAGAGGAATTAAACAATACTTGGGCAAATGTAGAGTCACAGTATCAGCGTCGTATGGATCTTATCCCAAACCTCGTGAATACTGTCAAAGGTTATGCTTCACATGAAAGTGAAACACTTGAGGCTCTGACAAAAGCTCGTGCAGGCCTCCAGGACGCTTACAATGGTGCTCAAGGTACTGATGCAGAACAAGCTAATGGTTCTGAAGAATCTATGAAACAGTTCCAAGCTACACAACGTCAGCTCCAAAGTGCTCTCTCCGTGTATGTTAATGCTGTTCACGAAGCATATCCGGACCTTAAAGCAAACGAAAACTTCCGTGACCTTATGGCTCAACTTGAAGGTACGGAAAACCGTATTGCTACAGAGCGTATGCGTTACAACGAAGCTGTTAAGGAATACAATCTTAAAGTTCGTCGTTTCCCGGCATCTATTTTTGCATCAATGTTCGGATTCGACAAAAAAACAGCTTTTGAAGCGGAAGAAGGTGCTGCGAGTGCTCCAAAAGTAGAATTTTAAGCGATGAAAAAGTTACTTTTATTTCTTCTTGTGTTTCCGTTGACTTTGGTTTTTTTCTCATGTTCCGAAGATGAAGAAACCACATGGGAAAAATACAAAGAGTGGCGTGAAGTTAACGATGCCTGGCTTATACAACAGTCTGCAAAAGAGGAAGTGCCGGGTAAGGCATACTATACTCGCATAGTCCCGGAATGGAATAGCGGTGCATACGTGTTAATCCGCTTTTTCAACGACAGAGAGCAGACAAAAAATAATCTTTCTCCGCTTGCCTCCAGTACAGTAGATGTGAAGTATCATGGTCGCACGTATGATAACGAGCCATTTGATTCCTCATATCTCCGTACGGAACCAGCAGACAGCATTTTTCGCACTAAGTTGACGAATGTAGTGGAAGGTTGGAGAATAGCGTTGCAATATATGCACGTTGGAGATTCTGCTGAAGTTATCGTGCCGTATAATGTTGGCTACGGACAGTATGCCGCAGGTTCAATCAAACCATATTCTCATCTTATCTTCGGAATTAAGCTCGTTGATATCTATTCTTTGGAAAAATAATTTCTAAACATAATCACTTTGCCGGACAATTTATATATTTGTCCGGCAAATTCTGTTAATAATGCCCACAGTAAAAGCACTATATCACAAACTCGTCACCACACTTGCACCTAAAGTCGGTGCAGGCGAGGCAAAAGAAATGGCTCTGATAATTTTCGAGAACCTTAAAGGGTGGAGTATGACCGATATTCTTGTGAAAGGTGATAGCGATGTGTCGGATTTTATTGTGGAAAAGGCGGAAAATGTGCTAAAAAGAATAGTGGACTATGATGAGCCGATACAATATATTTTTGGTAAGGCACATTTTTACGGAATGATTTTTGACGTTACTCGTGACACCCTTATTCCGCGACAGGAAACGGCACAACTCGTGGATATCATAGTGGAGGAAAACGGTGAGGATAAAGACCTCAATGTTTTGGATATCGGCACAGGTTCCGGTTGCATAGCTGTTTCTCTTGCAAGAAATTTGAAATTTCCACGTGTTATAGGCATAGATATATCTGCCGGTGCTATAGAAGTGGCACACAAAAATGCCGTATCACATAAAGTAAATGTGGATTTTGTTTGTGCGGATTTTTTTGCTTATCCGGATACCGACAATAAATTTGACATCATTGTGAGCAATCCGCCATACATTGCTGTTTCCGAAGCAAAAGATATGGAACGGAATGTGCTTGATTATGAGCCTCATACGGCACTTTTTGTCTCGGATAAGAATCCGTTGAAGTATTATTCCGCTATCAGCGTTTACGGAATTAAAAACGGCAAACCCGGTAGCAGGCTGTACTTTGAAATCAATCCGCTATTTGCGGAAGAACTGAAAAGTATGGTAGAAAAAGCAGGGTGGGAGAATGTAACTCTTATTAGAGATATGTTTGGCAAAAATAGGTTTCTAAAAGCTCTACACCCATGACAAAACAACCTCTTACACCTGAATGTGCATTAGAAAAAGCGGAAAGGCTATGTGCCAAAACAGAGTATGCCGTTTTTGAAATTCAAACCAAGCTAAAACAGTGGGGCATTGGCAAGGAAGATTCAATGTTGATAATCAGCAAATTGCTGAAAAACAGGTTCCTTGATGATGCTCGTTTTGCAGAATCTTATGTTCGCGACAAGTACCGCTTTTGCGGTTGGGGTAAAAGAAAAATTGTCAATGGTTTGTATGAAAAACGGGTAAATAAAGAGATTATTGATTCTGCATTGAATAGTATAGATGAGGAGGAGTATGAGTCTGTTTTGGTTCGTTTTGTAAAGACCAAAATTCGTACAATAAAGGCAGAAACAAACAGGGAATTTCAGCAGAAACTTTTCCGCTCTGCCGTGATGCGAGGTTTTGAAACGGATTTGTCGGTAAAAGTAATAAAACAAGTGCTTGCAGAAAGTGAAAACGGTGATTAAGAAATGGTTTTCTTCGCTTACAGGAATGTTTTTTCCGGAAGTTTGCGAGATTTGCGGCAAGAGCCTTGTGGAAGGAGAAAAGGTGCTTTGCAGCCACTGCAACTTAAAAATGAGTCGCACAAATTTTCACCTTTCTACGGATAATGACCTGCTGAATCGCCTTGTTTGCCATGCAAGAATTTATAAAGCTGCGTCAATGTATTATTACGTCCGTGAAGACCCGTATTCCAAGTTGATACATAAACTTAAGTATAATCATCAGAAGCAGATAGGTGAAGATTTGGCGGCAATGTTTGCAGAGGAAATCAAGTCAAGCGGTTTTTTTGATGATATAGATTTGCTCCTTCCAGTGCCTATGCATTGGTGGAAAGAGATTCGCCGAGGTTATAACCAGAGCCGTGTCATTGCAGAGGGAATAAATCAAGTTACAGATATCCCTATAGGCAAAAACCTTGTGGCACAAAAGTCGCACTCCACACAGACACGCAAAGATT
>SAMEA3663271__coassemble_112_pt1 | contig 46083 bp, 29 predicted proteins | sample SAMEA3663271__metabat2_low_PE_018 | metagenome-assembled genome bin SAMEA3663271 (sample SAMEA3663271) | pig gut metagenome | biome: pig gut; feature: pig-associated habitat; material: faeces | place: China | collected 2013
CGTTGCACGCAATGCAGGCGAGCAAACAATAGACGTTTCCGCTCTCCGAGGACTTTACATCGTGAAAGTGCTCTCCACAGATGGTAAAGTAAATGCTGCAAAGGTAATAATCCGATAAGCCCAAATAGCTATAGCTATTATAGATAAAAGCCCTTAAAATTCAGCCAAGATGCAAAATTCGTTAGAGACTGCATCTTGGCTGAGTTTCTTTTGACTTCTTTTTAGAGTCTATTTCTTAATTGTAAATCGGAATTCAAGTCCACCTCCACGGCGATTTACCGCTTCTATGACACCACCATGGAGAATAATTGCATTTTTGACTATTGACAAGCCAAGTCCCGTACCACCAAGTTTTCTGGAACGGCCCTTGTCTATTCTGTAAAAACGCTCAAAAAGATGTGGCAAATGGCTTTCATCTACGCCAACACCATTGTCACTGAAAGTGACGGATATAAATTCCCCGATATCAGCCACCTTAATATCTATCTCCGTGCCACCGGAATATGCTATTGCATTGTCTATCAGGTTTCTGAACACGGATTGGAGAATAGATTCATTACCTGTAACAATAGAATCACCCTGCGGCATTTCCACATTTATAGTCATACATGCGTCACGATGAGCCAATTTTGATTCATCAACAGCATCTTGTATTGTTTCCGCAAGGTCAAGTTTCGCCATTTCAATAGCCTGTGAGCCGTCCTCCATTCGAGTGATAAGTGATACATCATCAAGAAGAGAACGCAAGCGAGCCGTATTTTCATAGCATCGCTGCAGAAAATCAATTTTCTTATCCTCATCAAGTTCCGGGTGCTCAAGAATGGTTTCAAGGCAAACCTGAATAGCTGCGACAGGAGTTTTAAGTTCGTGATTTATATTATTTGTCAGTTGGCGTTTTATTCTGATTTTTTCCTGCTCCTCATATAGAGCAATTTCATGCTGGCGGTCACGCTCCAAGTTCGCCTCCTGCAAGCGAGAATAAAGCCGCACTATATGACTTGAAATTGAGCCTAACTCATTGTTTGGAAAAGCATCATCGGCATATATACGCTCACCCTTCTCCGCACGAGCGGCAAAATCATTAAGGCGACGGATAACCTGTCCGGAACGCTTTGTAGCAAAATAGCCTATAAGGCTGAAAACGAGGGTGATGCCTATCATTATCCAAAGGAAAGTGCCGTCAGACGACAAGAGTTGCTTCAGAGAGTGATTGTATGGCACGGCACTGCGTACAATGAAATTTTTTCCCCTTGTAGCAGAGTAAAAATACGTTTCATCAACAGTCTGCGAGAGTCTCTGCACGGTGTAGCCCTTTCCGTCTTTCAGTGCTGCAGCAATTTCCGGACGTGAGAGGTGATTATCCTTCACAGCATCACTATTTGCTGCATTGTCGTACAAAATATTCCCTTCCCTGTCCAGCACGGTGATTCTCAAGTCTTTTTGCGGCAAATCAATGTTTTTAACACCTTCTATGCCGGCATTTTGACCCTCAATCACGTCAAGGATGTGCGAATTGTTAAGTTGGAGCATATTGTCAATGCTCTCCACCTTGATATGCTTTTCCCTATAATATTGATAGCCTATAAAACAAGCCACCATAGTCCAAGAGACAAAAATCAGCAGGGCAAAAAGACGTAAATGATATGAAAATCTATAGTTCGAGTCCATAACCATAACCGGAGCGAGTTATTATTTTATTACCAATATTTCCTAATTTTTTTCTAAGTCGAGTAATATTCACATCTACAACTCTATCCACAACTATCACATTGTCTTCCCACACTTTAGCAATAATTTCATCGCGTGAGAAAACTCTGCCGGGGTTGGAAGCCAGAAGATTGAGGATTTCAAACTCTTTTTTCGGCATTTTTATCTCTTCGCCATCAATAGCGATAGTTTTGGAAGTATTATCAATAATCATATTCTCAATTACTACAACGTTTTCCGACACCTTTTCGTTTTCCGGATTGCCATTAACTCGTCTGAGCACGGTATTCACCCTTGTGAGAACGTTTCGGATTGTATAAGGTTTGTAGATATAGTCATCAGCACCTATATTCAGCCCTGCCACCATATCATCTTCATTATCTTTTGCTGTAAGGAAAATAATAGGAATATGTCTTGTGATAGCATCAGACTTGAGGTGACGGGCAAAAGCAAAACCGCTCATCTGCCCCATCATCACATCAAGGAGAATCAGATTCCACTGTAATAAAGGCGTCATCTGCAATGCTTCCTCAGCACTATGTGCCACCGCTACATCATAACCGGCTATTTCAAGATTGAATTTCAGGACTTCACACAGTGTTTCCTCGTCATCTACTACGAGTATTTTTGCTACTTTCATAAATATATAGTTTATGATTCACTTGCAAAGATAGCGATTTGCACTTTGTAAAACCGCCGACAACCCAAAATTTAATAAAAATTTAATGTTTCACATACTCGGGAAAAAAACTGCCGCATGGTTTGAAAACCACACGGCAGATTATAAGCAAAATATTTTAGAGGTTACTCTTCTGTTTCAATAGGCACTGCAACAATCTTGAAATCGTTTTCTACGATGAAATTGATGATGTTGCTGCGGATTTCCGTATCCTCAAGGTCTGCCTCAATACGTTGAATGGCGTTGAATACGGAAGTACCACTCTGATAAACGTGACGATAAGCCTTTGCAATATCGTCTATCATTTCTTCCGTGATACCGTTTTCACCACCTTTTTTGCGGAGTACGGTGGCATTTACACCGAAGTATTCCACCGGGTTGTGAGCCACAATAACGTATGGTGGCACGTTTCCACTGATACGGCAACCGCCTTTGACGAATGCCCAATCACCAACCTTGCTGCCTTCATGGAGAATGGAATTTGATGATAAAATCACAAATTCACCCACCTTAACGCCACCTGCAAAGGTAACACCATTACCAATTACGGATTTGCCCTTCAACTCACAGTCGTGACCGATGTGAGTGTGTGCCATAACGAAAGTTTTGTCACCTACTCGCGTACCACCTTCGGGAGCGATACCGCGGTTTATGATTACACCCTCACGGATAACGCAGTCACTGCCGACATAGCAGAAACTTTCGCAACCTTTCCAGCGGAAATCCTGCGGTTCCGCACCGATAATAGCACCTTGGAATACGCGAGTATTATTTCCGATGCGAGAGCCTCGGAGAATGCTTGCGTATGGCATAATTTCGCAGTTATCGCCGATTTCCACGTTTGCATCAACGTAAGCGAACGGATGAACTGTAACGTTTTTTCCTAATTTAGCAGAGGAATCCACGTATGCTTTGTCACTAATCATGGTAATAAGTATTTAGTGTTTATCATTAAATTCATTATCTACCTCCACCAAGGGTCTGGTAAAGGTTAATCACAGCCTGTGCTTGTGCAAGACGACAGCTGATTTGGCTTGTCTGAGCCTGGAGGAGGCTTGACTGTGCGGTGAGCACTTCCAAGTATGTTGCAGAGCCTGCAGCAAAGAGGTCTTTCGTATAGCGTTCAGCCTTCACGAGGTCCACAACTTGGAGATTCACGTAGTTTTCCTTTTCAGCATTGTTGCGGAAAGCAGTGATAGCATCTGAAACTTCTGCACCGGCAGAGAAAATAGTCTTTTCAAAGTTGTTCAGAGCCTGTTCCTGCTTTGCTTTTGTAGCATCTAAGTTTGCTTTGAGTTTACCTCGAGAGAAAATTGGAGCTACGAGAGAACCTGCCACACTGGAGAACCAGTCACCCGGGTTGATGATATGGCTGCCGAAACTGTTTGTAAAACCGTAGTTAGCGGAGATAGAAAGAGTTGGATAGAAAGCGGCACGAGCGGAGTTTGTGGTGTAGTAAGCTGCAGCGAGAGCCTCTTCAGCGGCACGCACGTCCGGGCGAGAAGCAAGCTGAGACATAGGCACGTCTTCCAATGCTATTTGTGGAGCGGCATAGCTGTCCAGGTTCGGGATAGAGAAGATTTGCGGCTGCTGACGGAGGAGAATAGCGAGAGTATTGTTCAACTCATGGAGAGCAGAGCGGAGGTCCGTGAGGTTTGCAAGGATACCGTAGTAGTTAGCTTCCGCTTGCACAACGGCAGCCTCGTTTGTATAGGCAATTTCCTTGTAGTTTCTCATCACGTCCACGTTTTCACGCCATATTTCAGCAGTTTCTTCCGCGAGTTTTATTTGGCTTTGAAGAGCGGCGATACCATAGTAGCAGTTTGCCACAGCACCGATAATCTGAGAGCGGACTGCCTGATAATAGTTTTGCATTTGGCGATAAGACGCTTCAGCACCGCGTTTTGAGTTGAGAGTTTTTGCAAATACGTCTATTTCCCATGAAGCGGTAAGAGGAATAGTGTAGTTCCAGCCGGAGAGGTGGAAACTCTTGTTACCGCCTGCACCACCTTGTGCGGAAAGTGCGAGTGACGGGAGATAGCTCATACGGGCACCACGCATATTTGCGTGAGCTATTTCAACATTGAGGCGTGCATTGTCAAGGTCCACATTTTGTGCCAGAGCCTGGCGGATAAGGTCTGCGAGGATAGGGTCTGTGAAGACTTCTTCCCAGCGGAGATTACCAAATGAGGTGGAATCAAGTGCTTCTTGCTTGGCTTTAGCATATTCGTTAGCAATAGCACTGTCTTGCTTCTCAATATCAAATTTCTGATAGATGTGGCAGCCCGTGAGCATGGAAGTGCCCACGAGTACCGCAACTAATGTGATAATTTTATGTATTTTCATTGTAAACTAATTATTAACGTGAAAATTGCTCTAATTCAGATTCAATTCCGGCATTGTCCGTATCTTTCCACTTGATTGGTGAAATCTTTTCTTGGATAAGCTGGAATGCCACGAAGAGGGCAGGCACGATGATGACCTGCAGAATCATACCTACCAACATACCACCTACGGCACCTGTACCGAGGGCTTTGTTACCTTCAGCACCCACACCGTGTGCGAACATCATTGGGAGAAGACCTATGATGAGGGCGAGTGATGTCATGAGGATAGGACGCAAACGAGCGGAAGCACCGGCAACTGCGGCATTCACCACAGACATACCCGTACGGCGGCGTTCAAGGGCAAATTCCACGATAAGAATTGCGTTCTTTGCAAGAAGACCGATAAGCATGATGAGTGCAATCTGCAAGTAAACGTTGTTTGTAATGTCGCTGATAGAGGCAAAGATGAATGAACCCATAAGTCCGAACGGAATAGAAAGGATTACAGCCCACGGAAGGATATAACTTTCGTACTGTGCGGAAAGAAGGAGGTAAACAAAGAGGAGACAGAGACCAAAGATGATAGCGGTGGTGTTTCCTGCACTTGATGCTTCTTCACGGGTCATACCTGCGTAGTCATAACCATAGCCGGCAGGAAGTTTTTCCGCAGCCACACGTTTGATAGCCTCAAGAGCCTGACCGGAAGAGTAGCCTTCGTTTGGCTGACCGGTAACGGAGATAGACTGGAAGAGGTTAAAACGAGTAAGCAAGTCCGGACCATACACTTTCTTGAGTGTAACAAAGTTTTCAAGTGAAGCCATTTCCGCTCCGTTGCGAACCTTGATGTTTGAGAGGGTTTCAGGGCTTATGCGAGCTTCCGGAGATGCCTGCATCATTACACGGTAAATCTTACCATAGAGGTTGAAGTTTGAAACGTACATACCTCCATAGTAGCCTTGGAGAGTGGATAGAATTGTTGAAGGGCTGATACCTGCCTGTTTACATTTTGCAGCATCAATATCAAGCTGATACTGCGGGAAAGTCGGGTTGAATGTAGAGTAAGCCACTTGGATTTCAGGCTGTTTGTTCAGCTCTGCGAGGAAGCCCTGCACAATGCCGAAGAACTTGTTTACATCACCACCGGTCTTATCCTGCATCTTGATTTCGAAACCGTTTGTGACAGAGTAACCTGTAATCATAGGCGGTGCGAAAGCAACCACACGTCCATTTTTCACAAGTTTTCCTGTCATAGCGTAAATCTGACCCAAAACTGCATTTACGGATTCTTTTTCAGGGTCACGTTCTTCCCAGTTTTTAAGTTTTACGATGAAAGTACCATAAGTTGCACCTTGTCCGGCAATAAAGCTGTAGCCGGCGATTTTACTGGTGTATTTAACGGCGGAAATATTGCCGAGAATTTCGTCAACCTGGTTGAGGACTTCCACAGTACGTTCCTGTGATGTGCCCGGCGGCATATCCACCATAACGAATACCATACCTGTGTCTTCGTTTGGCACAAGAGTAGAAGGACGAGTACTCATAAGCCATACGAGGGCTGCGATAGAGAGTCCGACTATTCCGAAAGATGTGACTTTATGCTCAATGAAGAATTTTGTAACCTTGTTGTAAGCATTGAGAATCTTTCCGTAGCCATTTTCAAAACCGGCATGGAAACGAGAACTGAAAATACCCATAATGGCAATGATTGCCACTACTATAGCGATAGTGCATTTGAGCGGAGATTCAAAAGAGTACCAGCCGAGCACCATGAAAGTGATGGTAGCCACAAGGAAGATAAATGTGATTACTGGGTGGATATTAAGTTTGAGGGCATCGGCATAGCGGCGTTTCATAGTTTTTCCGGCTTCGCTGTATGCTTTGCCCATGCGTTCTTTGAGTGAAGAATCATCGTCGTGAGCCTTAAGGAACAAGGCACAAAGTGCAGGGGAAAGTGTCAAGGCATTGATTGCGGAGAAACCGATAGCGATTGCCATGGTGAGACCGAACTGACGGTAGAATACACCTGAAGTACCGGACATGAATGATACCGGGATAAACACGAGCATCATTACGAGGGTAATGGACACAAGTGCACCGGCAATTTCACCCATAGCGTCTATTGATGCTTTACGTGCACTCTTGTAGCCCACGTCAAGTTTGGCATGGACTGCCTCAACAACCACAATGGCGTCGTCCACCACAATAGCAATTGCAAGCACGAGAGCGGAAAGAGTAATCAAGTTCACGGAGAAGCCGATAGCGTTCATAAGGAAGAACGTACCGATAAGTGCCACCGGAATGGCGATTGCAGGGATAATAGTGGAACGGAAGTCCTGGAGGAATACGTAAACCACGAAGAACACAAGGATAAATGCCTCGATGAGAGTCTTGATAACCTCGGCTATAGAAGCGTAGAGGAAGTCGTTGTTGTTCATCGGCACGGCTACCTTAAGTCCGTCAGGAAGGTCGCTCTTGAGTTGTTCCACCACTTCAAGACAGTCGTTGATAATCTGTGTAGCGTTTGAACCTGCTGTCTGGAACACCACAGCCATAGTGGAAGGATACTTGTTCAGAGAGTTGTGGAAACCATAAACTTCGCGTCCGAGTTCAATATCCGCCACGTCTTTAAGTCGGAGAATTTCACCGGTAGTGCTTGCACTTACCACAATGTTTTCAAATTCCTCTACGGAAACAAGACGTCCGCGGTACTTGATAGTGTATTGGAAAGACTGGTTGCCCTGTTCACCGAAAGCACCCGGAGCTGCCTCGATGTTTTGTTCTGCGAGAACACCCGCAATATCAGACGGCATAAGGTGGTACTGTGCCATAACTTCCGGTTTGAGCCAGATACGCATGGAATAGTTTGCACCGAAGTTCATAACGTCACCCACACCATTCACACGCTGGAGCTGCGGAATGATGTTGATTTTCATGTAGTTGTCGATAAACTGTTCGTCAAAGTTGCCGTTGTCGCAGTATAGAGCCACACCCACAAGCATTGATGTTTGACGTTTCTGAGTAAGGACACCCACTTTTGTAACTTCCGCAGGGAGAAGGTTTTGTGCTTTAGCCACACGGTTCTGCACGTCCACGGCAGCCATGTTAGGGTCAAAACCTTGGCGGAAAGTAATGTTGATGTTTGCGGAACCGGTGTTGGTGGCAGTAGATTCCATGTATGTCATACCTTCCGCACCGTTTATAGATTCTTCAAGCGGAATAATTACGGAATTGAGCACGGCCTGTGCGTTTGCACCGGTATATGTCGTGGATACGGAAATCGTAGGAGGTGCGATATCCGGATATTGCGTGATTGGCAGAGATACCAATCCGATTATACCTAAAAGTACAATGAAAATAGAGATAACCGTGGATAGCACCGGTCGGTTAATAAAGGTATCTAACTTCATTTTTATTTTTTCTTGAATTGTATTGTTTTTTGTTTATAAGGACTGATTTGCAGCCTGCTTGGCACTCACTTGTGCCGGAGTTTTATTGTATTGTATTATTCTGCTGCTTTAGCTGCTGCGTCAACCGGAGTAATCACAAGACCCTCTTTAACGACAGTGCCAACACCTTCCACAACAACTTGCTCGTTTGCAGAAAGTCCGGAGGTCACAACGAAGTTTTGTCCGTCATTAAGTGAATAAATTGAAATTGGTCTTGAAGTCACTTTGCAAGAATCGCCTACAACGTAAACGAATTTATGGTCTTGAAGTTCATAAGTGGCTTTTTGCGGAATCACGATTACGCTATCCATGTGGTGAGGGATAACAATTTGACCTGTAGAACCGCTACGGAGCAAGCCTTTATTGTTTTTGAAGAGAGCACGTACACTTGCAGCACCCGTACTGCTGTCGATAGTACCGGTGATGGTAGCGACTTTACCTGTGTTTTCGTACATTGTGCCATCGGAAAGTTTGAGTTGCACTTCCGGCATAGCCTTGATAGCGGCAGCGAGGTTTTTGCTTTCTTCAGACATTTCAAGGATATCTTTTTCCGTGAGGGAGAAGTAAGCATAAACGTCACCTGTATCGCTCACCGTTGTGAGAGGAGTTACCATTGACGGTGAAGCGAGCGAACCTTCGCGATTTGGGATTTTGCCCACAATACCGGAACTTGGAGCTGTAACCACAGTGTATGAGAGATTTTTCTGAGCGTTTACGAGTCCTGCTTTAGCCTGTGCGAGCTGTGCTTTAGCCTGTGCGAGGCTGTTTTGAGCAATTTGATTTTCGTATTCGCTGATAATGTTTTTCTCAAAGAGTTGGCGTTTTGTGTTAGCTGTGAGTTGAGCTGTTTCCACTGCAGTTTCAGCCACAAGAACTGAAGCCTGTGCCTGGTCCACTGCTGCTTGATACTGAACCTGATCCAAAGTGAAAAGCACTTGACCTTTGCTAACAACTTGACCTTCGTCAACATGAACTTTGGTTATAAATCCTGAAACGAGAGGACGGACATCAATGTCAGTCTTTCCCTTGATGGTAGCCGGATAGGTTTTTTCCAAATCGGCAGTGCCATAAGATGTAGTAATTGTTGCGATTTGCGGAGCTCCCTGTTGCATTTGTTGTGACTCGCCGGAGCAAGAAGACAAGCATGCTAATGAAGCTGTTGCGACAATAATTGCTGCTGTTTGCAATACGTTTTTTTTCATTGTCTTAGTTTGCTTTTTCGTTATTATGATATTATTATTTGTATTTTTCCTAATTAGTGGAAATATTTCCTATTTTACCAACTGCAAAGGTACTAATTTTTCGGCAAATAGGTCAAAAACGCAACCCGCTTTTGACTATAATTACAAATAATTTGTACTTTTTTGCTAATAAAAAAAACAAAAAACAGCAAAAAACAGTTCAAGAAAAAGCTATAGCCATCTTAGCTACGGTAGCTATTTTAGCTATTTTAGCTATTTTAGCTATATTAGCAATTATCTCCTCTTAAAAATTTTGGAAATAAAAAACAGTGCGGCAAAAACGGCAACAATGAGTGCCGAACAAGGCACATTGATTACAACAGAGAGAAAAAGACCTGTGAGTGAACCTGTTAGCGAAATTACGACAGAGGCAAGCATAATGCTTTTATACTTATGGAAGTAGTTTTCCGCTATCATCTGCGGCAAAGACAGCATAGACATCAGTAGCATTATACCCACAAGCTTGATTGTCAACACTATACATAATGCTATAAGGATTGTCATAGTGAGAGATATTGCCGTGACCGGCAGACCGGATATGCGAGCAAAGTCGCGGTCAAAAGCCACAGCCACTATTGTTTTGAAATACAGTCCAAAAAACACAACTAAAACAACTGTATAACAAGCAAATAGAATTATATCACCGGTATTTATGGTAAGGATATTTCCAAAAAGAAAAGACGTCAGTTCCGGCACATAGCCCGGAGTCATAAAAATAAATATCACTCCTACCGCCATACCTAACGCCCAAACCACTGCGATAGCGGAGTCTTCACGAACTTTCCATTTATGCGACAACATTTCCACAAATAGCGATGCACCAACGGCAAAAACAGATGCCATAAGCACCGGGCTTACTCCCAAGTAATAGCCCAACCCAAGTCCACCAAAACAGGCATGGGTGATACCACCGGAGATAGACACCATTCTGCGTGTCACGATATAAGTGCCGATAATTGCAGAGGCTATGCTGATAATAGAAATACCTATCAGTGCATTTATGAAGAAATCGTATTCAAATATTTCCATTTTCGTGCTATTGTGTGATGTTTTCCCGAGTTTTGGCAAGACGAGCTTCTGCCACTATCATAAGCAGTTCTTCTCGCACTTCGGCAGGCAATTCTATTTGCCTCAGTTGAAGCGAGCGTGCCCAGCCTGCAATGTCTTCCGTCTTCATAGTCAGGAGTATATCTCGAAATTGTTCTATTTCTGTTTCCGTGTAATCTTCAGGATTTTTTCCGCTGTGAGCATCAAGTTCCTCATCATCGTAATACTCGATTTTTTCACTCACGGAACTGAGGAGCGAATCTTTCTCACAGGTGATATGCAGACCGCAGCATTTTTGCTCAGGTGGAGTTATAGGCAACTTCCTCCCGGCTTTATTTTCTTCATATTTATGCATCAAGTACAACGGAAGTCCCACTGCCACAAGTGCTGCCGCTATAATTAAAACCACTGTCATATATCTTCGCTCAATTTATTGATAATCAGATTTCTGCAAGCATTATTCCGGCTTTTGCCACATCTTTCCAAAAGTCCGGATAAGACTTGCTCACCACTGCTATATCTTCTATTTTTATGCTCTTTACAGTGAATACTGCGGGAGCAAAACACATTGCCATACGATGGTCCTTGTATGTCTTTACCGGCTCATCTACAGGTGCTGTTTTTGTGCCGTCCCAGATTAGAGTGTCGGCATTTTCCGTTTTAAGCACATACCCTACTTTTTTCAATTCGTTTACGAGTGCCGCAAGGCGGTCCGTTTCTTTGCGAGGAAGTGTACCAAGTCCGGAAATTTTATATGAAATGCCTTGTATACAGAGAGTTACCGCAAATGTTTGAGCCGTATCCGGCATACCGCCAAGGTCTATTTCCAAATGCGAAACTTGCGGCTCTCCGGATACCAAATCGGCAGTGCCGTCGGCATTAAATACAGTTGTTACTCCAAGTTTTTCAAAAATCTCTTTAATTCCGGAATCCCCTTGGAGGCTATTTTGCGTAAGTGATGACAAATGAACGTTTTTGCGAGTTAAAGCCGCGATTTCATACCAATACGACGCCGCACTCCAGTCTGCCTCTATAGTAATATTCTCCGGAACGTATTTTTTTGTGGAAATAAGTATATCTTCCTCATTCAAAATCACTTCCGCTCCACATTTTCTCATAATTTCAGCCGTCATTTCTATGTATGGACGAGAAGTTTGCACTCCGGCAAGGTGAATAGTGAGTGCTTTTTCCATTGTAGGAGCAATCATCATTAGGGCGGAAATAAACTGCGAACTGATGCCCGCATTTATAGTCACATCACCTCCTTTGAGAATTTTTCCTGTGATTTTTAGTGGCGGAAATCCCTCATTTTGAGTATATTCAATATCTGCACCAATACTGCGAAGAGCATCAACGAGCGGAGCAATAGGACGTTGCCTCATACGCTCCGAACCGTCCAATGTCACCATTCTGCCGGTGCGAGTGGCAAAAAAAGCAGTCAAAAAACGCATGGCTGTACCTGCAGCACCTATGTTTATGTATTCATCAGTGCTGTTTATGGCGGCAAGCATGGAATTTGAGTCATCGCAAACGGCATAGTCCACTTTTGCAGGCTGCTCGGAAAGCGAATTTATTAGCAGCACCCTGTTGCTTATACTCTTGGAGAGCGGCAAGGTAATGGAATAGTCGGGATTTGTATCCGTATATGTCAGCAGGTGAGTGGTCATTTGTTGTTTATGGCGTTTTTCAGTTTTTCAAATGCTGCGAGGAGTGTTTTGCGAGTTGTACCAACGTTCAGTCGCATATATCCTATACCCTCTTTACCAAACATTTCGCCGTCGTTCAGAGCCAATCCGGCTTTGTTCACAAAAAGGTCGTTCAGTTCTGCCTGTGAAAGTCCGAGTCCGCGGCAGTCAAGCCAAACAAGAAACGATGCTTGCGGACGCATAACTCGTATTTGCGGAATATTCTCTTCAAAATATGCTATAGTGGCATCTATATTGCCATTGATGTAGTCTATCATCTGTTTGAGCCATTCCGCACCTTTGCCATACGCTGCTTCCGTGGCGATAGTGGCAACAAAAGTCGGGTCATTAAACTCATTTGCTTCCAACCATGAATAAAAACCGCTGCGAAGCTCCGGATTTTTTATTATAGACCAGGAACTTACAAGTCCTGCAATGTTAAAAGTCTTGGAGGGAGCACCAAACACTATTCCCACGGCTTCCGCATCGCTTCCCGTACTGAAAAATGAAACGTGGGGCTTGCCGTCAAGCATAATGTCTGCATGGATTTCGTCGGAAATCACAATCATACCGTTTTGGCGTGCAATGCGAGCAATTTCAGCAAGTTGCTCACGGCTCCATTTTATTCCGCCCGGGTTATGAGGGTTGCAGAGAATCATCATTTTGGGCTTTTCCGCTTTCACCGTATTTTCAAAAGCCTCAAAATCAATAGTATAGCCTGACTCAGTACGCACAAGCGGACTATTCACCACTACTCTGCCATTGCCCTCCGTCACCATTCGGAACGGGTGATACACAGGCGGTTGGATAAGTATTTTGTCGCCTTTTTGTGTAAAATAGAGTATCGCAAATGCTATTCCTTTCACCACTCCGGGAATATAGTTAAGTTCTTCTCTACGAACGTTTATGCTATAGCGAGAAGTGACCCAACGGAGAATGGAAAGCCAATAACTGTCTGTAGTTGTGCCATAGCCATAGACGTGGTGTGCAAATCTGTTTTGCAGTGCTTCCGTGATAGCGGGGCAAACTTCAAAATCCATATCAGCCACCCAAAGCGGAGTGAGTTCCGGATTGCCGTAACGCTCCTGAAGAGCATCAAATTTCAGTGCTTTTGTGCCTCTGCGGCATATCTCTTTGTCAAAATTGTATTTTTCTTCTGCCATATTTGCGAATATAATTTGCAAAATTACTCATTTTTTTCCACTTTACACATTAAAAAACATCAAAACGGTGTTGCTTTATTGAAAATTATGCGTAACTTTGCACCCGAATTCCCGGTTAAGGGCAAAGAGATGCTCGAATGGTGGAATGGTAGACACGAGGGACTTAAAATCCCTTGGCCATTGCGGCTGTGCGGGTTCGAGTCCCGCTTCGAGCACGAAAAAATTGCAAGCACTATTTTTTTGCTTGCAATTTTTTTATCATTATTTAGGTGGGGCGATAGTGGGATTCGAGCGATAGCCGCCACTGGCATTTACGAGGATATTGTAAAGAATACCGCCCACGTCAATACCTATATCATTCCCTCCAAGTTTGAAGTACGGCATCACCACAGGCTGCGTACGCCACCTGTTTTCCACTATGGAATGATACGTTTGTGCACCCACTTTCACTCCGAATTTACTACTGAAACTATAGTCTAAATAGCCACCGAAGTTTGTAGTACCGATATATCCTGACATCGCCGGGGAGAAACCGCCGCGAGCCGTGCTGTAACCGCCGAAGCCCGTGACGCTGAGATTGTCGCTCAGTTTGTACGTAACACTTCCGCCATAGCCCCAATGCGTGGAAAGCCCTCGGAAATAGCCATATTTGACAGCATCACCATAAGCCTCAAGCGTAAGATTGCCAAACTGCTGCCGGAAGTTTATGCTACCGCTATCCATATTCATAAGTCCCGGCATTATTTGTCTGCTGCCGGAAACATAAAGTCCGCCGCCGCTCCATACTGAGAGAGGTGCAATCCCCGGAAACGTGCGGAAACCTTCAATATGTATAGGAGAATAGTTCATACCAAGTGTATTTTCCGGTGTATTCGGGCAATAATCGTAATGCAAAGTATTTGTGCCTGTTTCCGGCACTTGAGGCACTTGAATAACTGCACTTTCCGGAGCATCACTCACCATCACGGAATCCCTGCTTTCCACCTGTGCAAAAAGTGAAAGAGACGCCAAAGAAAATATGAGGAATAAATATCTCATCTACGAATGATTATGAATATTTGTCAATCAAAAAGAGAAATACACTTTTTTTTTGCAAGAACATACTTTATCTGGATACCAAAAAGCCTTGAATACAATGCGATTTGATTCAACTTTACGTTTATTATGCAAATCTTCTATGTTTATCGGTAATGCCATGGCAATATTCCTTCGCTAAACGTTCTAAACAATCGCAAATATAAGAAAATTTCTTTATAATTTGGCATCAACTCTTTTTCTATAAAAAAATCTTTCAAAAAATATTTTATAAAATTTGCTAAATACCTGAAACTTGCGTAACTTTGCAAGCCAAAACCGAGGCGAAAGCCACGGAGAATTAATTAACCATATTTATTAACTAATTTAAATGACTGAAGAATTAAAAAATTCTCCAATCGAAGATTTCGATTGGGAAGCCTATGAAAAAGGCGAAACCCCGGGTGAGAAGTCTCGCGAAGAACTCACCAAAACTTATGACGAATCGCTCAACACCGTCAAAGACAAGGATGTAATCGAAGGTACCATTATTGCACTCAACAAGCGTGAGGCTGTGGTTAACATCGGATACAAGAGCGATGGTATCATTCCAATCAGCGAGTTCCGTTACAACCCTGAAATCAAAGTAGGCGATGTAGTGGAAGTATTCATCGAAACACAGGAAGACAAGAAAGGACAGCTCATTCTTTCTCACAGAAAGGCTCGTGCTTCTCGTTCTTGGGACCGTGTTAACCAAGCGCTTGAAAACGATGAAATTATTAAGGGTTACATCAAATGTCGCACTAAGGGCGGTATGATTGTAGATGTATTTGGCATCGAAGCATTCCTCCCGGGTTCACAAATTGATGTTAAGCCTATCCGCGATTACGACGTATTCGTGGGCAAAACTATGGAATTCAAAGTTGTTAAAATCAACGAAGAATTCAAGAATGTTGTTGTTTCTCACAAAGCTCTCATTGAAGCTGAACTCGAACAGCAGAAACGCGACATTATCTCCAAACTTGAAAAAGGCCAAGTTCTTGAAGGTACAGTTAAGAACATCACCTCTTACGGTGTATTCATCGACCTTGGCGGTGTAGATGGTCTTATTCACATCACAGACCTTTCTTGGGGTCGCGTAAGCCACCCGGAAGAAGTTGTTTCTCTCGACCAGAAACTCAACGTTGTTATCCTTGACTTTGATAACGAAAAGAAACGTATTGCTCTCGGTCTCAAGCAGCTTCAGCCACACCCATGGGACGCACTTGATGCAGACCTCAAAGTTGGTGACAAGGTTAAAGGTAAAGTTGTCGTTATGGCAGACTACGGTGCATTCATTGAAATTGCTCCGGGCGTAGAAGGACTTATCCACGTTTCAGAAATGTCTTGGTCACAGCACCTCCGCTCTGCACAGGACTTCATGAAAGTAGGTGACGAAATTGAAGCTGTTATCCTTACTTTGGACCGCGAAGAACGCAAAATGTCACTCGGTCTCAAGCAGCTCAAGAAAAATCCTTGGGACGACATTGAAGCTCGTTACCCTGTTGGCAGCAAACACACTGCTAAAGTTCGCAATTTCACAAACTTCGGCGTATTCGTTGAAATCGAAGAAGGCGTTGACGGTCTTATCCACATCAGCGACCTCTCTTGGACTAAGAAAATCAAACACCCGAGCGAATTTACTTCTATCGGTGCTGATATTGAAGTACAAGTTCTCGAAATCGACAAAGAAAACCGTCGCTTGAGCCTCGGACACAAGCAGCTCGAAGAAAATCCTTGGGACGTATTTGAAACTATCTTCACTGTAGGTTCTGTACACGAAGGTACTATCGTTGAAATGATTGAAAAGGGTGCTGTTGTTGCACTTCCTTACGGTGTTGAAGGTTTCGCTACTCCGAAACACCTCGTTAAACAAGACGGTACTACTGCCGGTGTTGACGAAAAACTCCAATTCAAGGTTATCGAATTCAATAAGGAAAACAAACGCATCATTCTCAGCCACAGTCGCATCTTTGAAGATGAAGCTAAAGCTGAAAAAGCTGCAGAACAGCCTAAGAAAGCTAAACGCCAAGCTGCTCCTAAGGCTGAAGAACACAGTGCTACTCCTATTGAGAAAACAACTCTCGGTGACATTGAAGCACTCGCTGCCCTCAAAGAACAGCTCACAAAAGGTAAATAATCCTTTACCTTATAGAATTACAAAAAGCGTGTCTTGCGACACGCTTTTTTTGTATTATTATCGCATTTTTCGCCTTTTATGCGTAAATTTGCACTATGAAAACATTTGAAGAACTCGGTGTAGCTCCGAAACTGCTACAAGCTATCCGCGACATGGGATTTGAAATGCCTATGCCGGTACAAGAACAGGTAATTCCTTACTTATTATATGAAAACTGCGACGTGGTGGCACTCGCACAGACAGGCACAGGCAAAACAGCCGCTTTCGGATTGCCCGTGATTCAGCGACTTGACGTTTCCCTCCGGCAGCCGCAAGCACTTATCCTCTCACCCACCCGCGAACTTTGCCTCCAGATTGCCGACGACCTTGAGGACTTCGCAAAATACCTCCCGGACGTGACAGTGCTCCCCGTATATGGCGGCTCAAGCATTGAAAGCCAAATCCGTGCTCTCAAAAAAGGAGTTCAGATTATTGTTGCCACACCGGGAAGACTTATCGACCTGATAAACCGCAGAGTTTTGTCATTGGAAAATATCCACACCGTAATCCTCGACGAGGCAGACGAAATGCTGAACATGGGATTTGTGGATTCTATAAACGAGATTTTGCAACACGTGCCGCAGGAAAGAAAAACACTGATGTTCTCCGCCACTATGCCACAGGAAATTGCTCGTATAGCCAAGCAATATATGCACTCGCCCGTGGAAATTGTGATTGGAACACGAAACGAAGGTGCGGCAAACGTCAATCACATCTATTACCTTGTTCATGCAAAGGATAAGGCACTCGCACTCAAACGTATAGCCGACGATAACCCCAATATTTACGCTATAGTTTTTTGTCGCACGAAAATTGAAACTCAGGAGATTGCGGACCTGCTTATGCACGACGGATACAATGCCGATGCACTGCACGGAGACCTATCGCAGCAGCAACGTGACCTGGTGATGAAAAAATTTCGCGACAGAGTGATAACAATCCTCGTGGCTACAGACGTAGCCGCACGCGGACTTGATGTTGATGACCTCACACATGTGGTGAACTACGGACTGCCGGAAGATACCGCCGTTTATACTCACCGCTCAGGACGCACAGGGCGTGCAGGAAAAACAGGAATTTCCGTGGCTATTATCCACTCCAAGGAAAAAGGTCGCCTGAGACAGATAGAACGCATTATTGGCAAAAAATTCGAACGACGTGAAGTACCCACACCACAGCATATCATTGAAAAACAGCTGTATAACCTCGCAGACAAGCTGGAGCGTGTGATTGTTGACGATGCGGAAATGGAAAAATATTCCGGAGGAATAATAAAAAAACTCGGTTGGCTCACACAGGAAGACCTTGTGAAACGTGTGCTCGCCCTGGAATTTAATAGGCTTCTGCTTTACTACAAAGACGCCCCGGACATTGACTACAAGGAAGAAAAACGCGAGAAAAAAGCCGCTAAAGAACGTAAAACAGACGTTCAGCGACACTCCGACAAAGAAAAGGACCGCAGAGTGGCTGAAAAGGGCTACGAAAGAATTTACGTAAACATCGGAAAAGGCGACGGATTCTATCCCGCAAACCTCATAGACCTCATTAACTTTAACGTGGACGGTGCAAGAGTAGATGGGGGCAGAATAGACCTGCTGCCGGGCTACACGCTGTTTGACGTACGTGCGAAAGACGCCAAGCGTGTCGTAAACAGTATTTCCGGCTCGGATTTCTTTGGAAAACGTGTTTTCTGCGAGATTGCACAAGCAGACAAAGACTATTCCAAGGCTGCGGCACGCAAAAAGAAACGCTCCTCGGATTCTCAGCCGAAAACTGTTCAGCCGCAGGATTTCCACAAGGGTAGTGACAGAAAACGCAATAAAAACAAACGTTAAAAATACTTTTTTTTAACCGGTTGATTATGAAAAATTTATTGACTATAATATCCATATTGCTCCTCACAGTGGCAGCAAAGGCACAGACAAGTGTGGAATCCGCCTTTTATTCCGCACCGGACAACGTGATTTCCTATGCTCCGGAAACACTCCGTATGGATATGGTGGATTATTACAAAAGCGGCTCAACAAGACTTGTTCAAAACGCTTTTTTAGACGGTTCCCGCATCTTGGAACTGACAGAACAATCCATCACTATCCAGGAAACGGCGGATAGTGCCGCTATTGCACAGATTTTCGTAGAGCCTCAAGCAAAAAACGACTCCATAATCATTCTTATCAGAAATATCGCCACTCCGGCAATAGACGGCAGAATTGCTTTCTACGACTGCGAATGGAACGAACTCGGCAACAATCGCTTCAAGGAGCCTACACTCAAAGAATGGCTCACAAGCAGCAAAAAAGAAGACTTGGCATTGGCGGAAAGGTATATTCCTTTTATTATGGCAAAGTACGTCTATGACGCTGAAAGCAAAATTCTTACGCTCACACCTTCGTTTGACGCATATATGCCGGAAACAGACTATAAAAAGGTATCACACCTTATCCGTCCTGAAATTTGCTTCCGCTGGAACGGCTCAAAAATGAAAAAATGCCGATAGAAAGATATGGAACGGACTCTGCCATGACGCTCCTTGAACTAAATGATATTATAGAGCAACTCGTGGTAACACCGCAGACAAAAGGTATTTGGGTGACTGCGGAAACGGCAGACCTCAGCCGTAAGCGGCATTGCTACATGGAACTTATCCAAAAAGACGATGCAGGCAACACCATAGCTCGCTCCAGGGCTGCCATTTGGGCTAATTCCCTTTATTATATAGACGAAAAATTCACATCTGCAACCGGCCAACGCCTTGCCACAGGCATGAAAGTGATGGTGAGAGTGAATGTGACATTTCACCCCGTATATGGCTTGCTCCTGGTGATTGACGACATCAATGCCGAGTTTACTATGGGTGATGTGCTGCGTCGCCGACGTGAAATAATAAAACGTCTTACAGATGAGGGAATTATCGACCTTAACAAAAGCCTTGAATGGACGGAACCTCTGCAACGCATTGCCATTATTTCTGCGGAAACTGCTGCCGGATACGGCGATTTTATGAATCAGTTGCAAGGCAATAACTACGGACTCAAATTTTTTACTCGCCTTTTTCCTGCTACTGTTCAGGGTCAAACGGCACCGAGGAGTATCATCAATGCACTTGTGCAAATATCTGAATATGAGCAATTTTTCGATGCCGTGGTAATAATCCGCGGCGGCGGTTCTTCCGACGACCTTTCATGTTTTGAGGACTACGAACTCGCTGCAAGTATCGCACAGTTTCCGCTACCCGTAATTATCGGTATAGGTCATGAGAGAGACATCACCCTGCTGGACTATGTGGCTGCCATGAGGCTGAAAACACCTACTGCTGCCGCTGAATGGCTTATCAGCCGCGGAGCGGAATCGCTGGAAAGGCTCAAAATGATTGGCAACGAAATATATTCCACAGCAATTTCAATGATTTCCGAGTACGGCAACAAGATTGCCGCCGCTCATGCACAACTTCCCTCACTCGCACAGAGTGCCGTGGAGCGTTCCGCTACTCAATTGCACGCTGCAAGTTTGGCTCTCTCTGCTGTGTCCGCAAACATCATTGCACCTCAAGCGGCAATAATTGAGGCAAAAGCGGCAGACATACGAAAATATGCCACAGACGCCATTGCATTTGCCATACATCACCTCGAAGCGGCTGAACATCTCACCTCTGCCTTATCACCGCAAGCCGTGCTCAAGCGAGGCTACACTATAACATCCGTAGGCAACAAAATAATCCGAAATGCGACAGACATCAAAGCCGGAGACGTTATCACCACTCGTTTTGCCGACGGAGAAATCAAATCAATAGCAAATTAAATCACTATAAGATATGAAAAAAACACCCGTAAACAAACTCAAATACAGTGAGGCTGTAGCAGAACTCAATAATATTTTGGAAGCGATGAAAAACAAAAACTGTGACATTGACGAACTCACCACCATGACTCGTCGTGCATCAGAACTTATTGCTGAATGTCGCTCTCGCCTCACAAACGTCAGTGCGGAACTTGAGGAAACTCTAAAGCAGATAAATCTTTAGCAAAATAGAAAATAGACTCTAATTGGCTCAATTTCGCTAATTTGTCTAATTCTGCCAATTAATCTCATTTTCCCATTTCACCCTCTCCTTTGGAGGCAAAAAAAAGGTCGCTTTCGCGACCTTTTTTTGATGAGATATTTAATAAGAAAATCTTATTACTTGTTAAATGCTTTTAATGCAACCATTTTAGGAGTTCCAAAGTTCCAAGTAGAAACGTGGTTCAATTTAGAACCTGCACCTTTGGAAGCAGACTTGAGACTCTTAGCGGAAACTACACCCTTAGATACCGGAACTTCACCCGGAACAATTTGGAACATGCCTTTAGTTTTTGTCGTATACCAATCATCAGTTCCAAAGTTAAGGAAGCACTTATTCACTGTGATCATACCATCATCGGCGGTATATGTAGAGTTAAGACCTGCTCCAATAATATCTTCAGGAGAGTAGCCACCAAATACACTATATGCGTAGTCACCATCAGCAATGTACGCAATTCCATCTTCAAAGAAAGCATTACCCGTGCACTGTGGTTCAATAATTACGAAATCAGGATTGCTGATATCAATGAGGATATCGTAGCTACCTTGCTGAGCAAAGTTGCCAAGAGGGCTCTCCTGTCCGTAAGGATTTACAAGACGTACAACACCGGGGTTGGAGGCACTTGTCTGGTATGTTGTGGACCATACATATTCAAATGGATCTATACCGGCACCACCAACTAGCCAACCGTCGCAGATGTATGCAGTACCTGCATCTTCCCAATCGCTACCGCCAAGTTCCACCTTTACTGTTATGCTTGCAATGGATTGAGGTTCGCCTTCACCGTATGTTACTACTACCAAGTTATATGTACCTGCTTCTTCAACAGGGATTTTAACTTCACCGGATTTAGTGATTTCAACGTAACCTATTTCGTCGTTGATGATTGCATTTGCAATAGCTTCGACATCTGAACTCATAGCTGCCGCTACACGTGCTGTTTCTACGTCTTTACCAAGCGTAATGTCTGCTACGATATAGTTGATATTATCAGCGCCAGCAAGACGACCTACGTATGATGCTTCTGCAGAGAAGTCTGTGAGTTTTGCACCCGGGAGAGCTACGAAGAATTCACCGCTTACGTTTGCAGAATAAAAACCATCATCTCCGATTGCAGCAAGCATTGATTTAGGAGTAGTAAATCTGATAACACCATCTACAAATGTACCATAGTAACCTGCTTCAGCAATTTCGTCCGGTGTTTTACCATTAGCCAAGAAATATGTAGCTTTTGAGATAAACCATATTTCGCCTTCACCTAAGTCAAAACCGGTGTGGAATTCACCAACGAAGTTAACTCGTTCAGGGTCTGAACAGTCAAATTCAATGTAGTGAGTTTGATTATCATAAGTTCCATAATCGAAATGTGGGTAAGAAGGACCGTAAGGGTTAACTACACGATAAGAAGTAGGATTCTTTGCGTTTTGGAGAACTTCAACTTCGTACTGCACAGGATCTAAGTTATAAAGAGATTCTGCAATAAGGTTATCATAGTAGATACCTTTACCTAATGACACCCATGCAGATGCACGAACAAGGTTCACGTTCAGTTCGTAAGGACCATAGTGTGAAGTGCGTGCGATGTCAACATCGAGTTTGATTGTTACAGGGTATTTAACATCTTCTTCGATTGCTGCATTGTCGTAAGTGATAGTGTAAGTAGTAGTGAGAGCGTCACCTTCAAAGGTTACAGCCTCCGGAGCGGAGAAGATACCTGATGGGTCTTCCAGGATTACAGGCACTTCGCTTGGGTCATTTGTAGAAAGACGACCGATTGAAAGGGTGATTTCAGAAGCAGCATCTTCTGCAGGAATGCTGAGTGTTTCTGCATTTGCATCGTATGCGATATAAACGCCTTCTTCACCGCCTTCAACGATATTGTGGTCATCACTACATGAGGTGAAAGCCGCACCTGTTGCAAGTGCGAATATCGCCAATATTGATGATTTGAATAATTTCATAATTGTTAATGTTTTATCAGTTTGTAATTCTGAAAAAATATAATAATGGAGAGAGGAGATAGAGTAATCTATGCGTTAAAGTTAGTTTCAGTCCTTATTGTTTTACAGGAAGAGGACGAGAAAGAGTTGGATTGTTCTGATTTTCGGAAATAAGCTTGTTAGCTGTGATTTCTGATTCCGGAATCGGGAAAATCCATGCAAGCTGGTCATTGTCCGGCTCAAGTTTATAAATAAATGCATCCGGATAACCTGCTTTTGTACGGTCAATACCCTTGTTAAGACGTTTTACGTCAAACCATGAAAGACCTTCGCCCCAGAATTCAATACGACGTTTGTTCCAAATTACGTTCTGAATTTCTTCTGCAGTTGCTGCGTTTGTAGAGAAGCTCGGGTTACGATATGTTTTCTCGAAGTTTGTGAGTACGTTGAGAGCTTCACCTGTATTGCCGCTCATTGCAAGACCTTCAGCAAGGATGTAATACATTTCCTCAATACGCATAAGTGGAATATCTGATGCATTTGTGTTTGTTCCAAGAACGCTCTGATATGAATCGAACTTAACGTTTGTGAAAGGAAGAAGACCTGCCTTGGTATCCTTGATAGAACCTGCACCAAATGAATAGAGGTATTCAAGTTGAGCATCTGTTACGTTTGGTGATGTGTAGTTTTCATCAAGCCACCATCCTTTACGTACGTCTGATGCAGGAATAACTGCAAATACGTCCTTTGCAAGTGTACGCCATGCACCTACTGTTACGTAGCCGTAAGCAAAAGAACACATGTGTGACGGGAAGTTTACGATACCTGAGGTTACTACACGGTCTGTTTCTGCAATTGCAACACCCCACATCCATGCGTGGTCAAAGCCGTTGAAGCCCGGTTTGCTTACTTCTGCTATTGTAAGAGGAGTACAGCTTGATACTTCAATTGCTTTGCGTGCATCTTCTGCAGCTTTTGCGTATTCGTGCATTGTGAGGTAAACACGTGCACGGAGACCGTAAAGTGCGTCAAGGTTCAGCATACGGCGACCTTTAACGTCAAGGAGTTTTTCAACAGATATGCCTGAAGCTGAGCAACTTTCAATAGCTACGTTCAAGTCGGCGATAATCTGGTCATATACTTCTTGAACTGTGTTACGTGCACAACCTTCTGATGCAGCTTGTGTCTGGTTTTCTTCTGTGATTACAGGCACACATGGCTTATTTTGGTTGCCGTAGTATGTGCGACCGAAAGACTGAGCAAGTACCCAGTAGTCAAATGCACGGAAACCAAGTGCCTGTGCACGGTACATCATAAGTTCCGGATTATCTGTATCTGCAGGGATTGATTGGAGCACTGTATTTGCAGAGTTGATTTGCTTGTACATATTGTACCAAATCAATGCAGGAGCATCACCTGTTTTGTTGAAATCTGCGTATGCCTGATAAGAGTTAAACCAGTTGTAACCTACGTTACGTGAAGGCATATCCTGTGTCAAATGATCAAAAAGAAGCATAAGACCCGGATAACCAAAGTCATCGTGATTTCCTGTAACTGCCATATATACGCTTGAGTTTGCGGAAATACCGGTTACACCTGCGAGTGCCAATTCCGGCTTTGCTTCAAGAGTATTACCTTTTTGGTCTGCTGTAGCTAAGCCACCTTCGTATTCGGTGTCAAGTTCGTTACAACCAACGAGTGCAACACTCATCAAAACCGTAGCTAATATTTTATTTATATTTTTCATCTTTGTCATTCTTTTAATTGAGTTTTACAATACCTGATTAGAATGAAACTTTAATACCACCGGAGATTGAACGAAGTCCGCTATAGTTGGTGTTATCAGATGCTACATAACCCTGACGTGGGTCGAGACCTTTACGTTTTGCCCAGAGTGCTACGTTTTCTGCTGCACCATACACGCGTAATTCACCAAGACCGAACTTCTTAACGAGTTTTGCCGGGAATGTGTAACCGATAGTGATATTGTTAAGTGCGAGATAGTCGCTCTTAATCAAGAATCTGTCTGAAAGTGAAGTAGAATATTTATACTCTGCTTCAGCCATAAGAGCAGGTACGTTTGTATCTGTGTTGTCCGGTGTCCAAGACTTCAAGATATCTTCGTGCCATGCATTACCCATGCTGCCTGAAGAACCACCCCACATATAGCGTGCGTATGAGTTGTCATAAATATGACCGCCGAGCTGATATGAGAATGTTGCGCCAAAGTCAACTCCGTATGCCTGGAGGTTAAATCCGAAACCACCATACATCTTAGGCATAATGTTGCCTGTTGCAGTGCGGTTTGTATTGTATGCTTCAACGTAGTTTTTAGTATCGTAGTATTCGTATTCTTCTACAGGAGCCGGTGCTGTCAAACCTGCTGCGATAGCAGCATCGATTTCATCCTGATTTGCGATGATTGTTTTCTTTGCAGTGTAAAGAGCATAACCTGTTTCAGGATCAACACCTGCGTAGTGTGCCAAGTAGAGCTGATACATGGATTGTCCTTCTTTGAAGTAACGATAACCTGTAATCCATTCGCCTTTTTCGTTCAGGATAGATGGTTCAAGTTTGAGAACTTTGTTTGAAGGGAATGTAGCATTGACGTTGATGTCGAGAGTTACGTCTTTTGTGTTGATTGGAGTGATGTTAAGTTCTACTTCAACACCGTTGTTACGCATAGAACCAACGTTCATTGGGATTGAAGAATAACCGTTTGATGGAGCAACAGGCACATTGAAGAGCATGTCGTCTGTCTGACGGTTGTAGAATTCTACAGTACCGCTAAGGAGTGATTTCCAGAAGCTGAAGTCAAAACCGATGTTGAATGAATTTGACTTTTCCCATGTGATGTCTTTGTTACCCTTGAATGCAAGAGTACCGTCGGACCATACACCTTCAGAACCTGAAAGTTTGTATTGGTCTTGGTATGCAAACCAGTAGTATGTTGAGCTACCGATATTGTCGTTACCGTTCTGACCGAAAGATGCTTTGAACTTCAACATATCAACTGCACTTGCTTCTTTCATGAAGTTTTCTTTTGCGATATCCCAACCAATTGATGCAGACCAGAAGTTACCCCAACGGTTATCCGGGTGGAAACGTGAAGATGCATCACGACGATATGAGAGCATTGCAAAGTATTTGCCGTCGAAGTTGTATTTAAGACGACCGATAAAACCGCGGTGGCTGAGTGTGTAGCCTGCACCGCCTACGTTGAAGTTATCAATAGTGTTATCTACGAAGTGTACATCAGGGTTGTACATATTCTGACCGTATGCGGAAACGTATTCAATTCTGCGTTCATCGCTTTCATAACCTGCCATGATGTCGAAGTTATTGCTGCCGAATGATTTTGAATAGTTTGCAATTGCCTGAATGTTAAGTTTGCGATCGTAGTCTGCTTCCTGTGAAACTTCACCCTTAGAATTTGCAGACTGTCCGTACATACCGTTTGTTACGTAAGTGCCGCGTACGTGTTCTACACGGTAACCTACAGTACCTGTAACGTAGAGGTCTTGGATAGGATTGATTGTTGCGTATGCCTTAGAGTCGATGATGTCTGATTTGTATGCCTCTGTATTATAGAGGAGGTCACCTGCAGGGTTAGCCAAACTCATATAAGTACGTACATTGTTTGTTGTTACACCATCACCATAGTCATATATCTTGTTGCCTGTGCGAGCGTCACGCATGATTGTGCCGTCGGCAGAACGTACATACATCGGATATATAGGTGCAATACCGTATGCTACACCGAAGACGTTGCCTGATGAGCTTGAATTGTCGGAATCCTGGTCGCTTGGGTAACCTGAGTCTTGGTAAACATAGCTTACGTTAGTACCGATTTTGAGCCATTTCTTAGCCTGATAGTCAACAGCTGAACGAGCTGAGAAACGTTTGAAGTGTGAACCGAAGATAAGACCTTCATCACCGAGGTAACCTGCTGAGAGATAGTACTGGAGACGGTCTGTACCACCGTTTACACTAAAGTTATATTCCTGACGCAAACCGTTGATGAGTGATTCTTTTACCCAGTCATCAGCAATGTAATAATACTGACCATCTGAGTAACCCGGAGTTGCGTTCGGGTTGAATTTACCATTGTCACCTACGAAATATTGACCTTCAGGAACAGACCATGTCTGATAACCGAGAGCATTCCAAAGATTGCTGTTTGCATACTGGTGTGCTGCTTTGCTATCCAAGCCGTAATAGTTCAAACCGGCATTTTTGTAAGACTTGTAAACTTGTTCCATGTAAGTCTTCTGGTTTGTGACAAGGTCGTACATCGGAATGGCACGTGAGTTTGAACCCCAGCGAGCATCAAATGTAACCTTTGCTTCACCTGCTTTACCTTTCTTTGTTGTGATAAGGATGACACCGTTTGCACCACGTGCACCGTAAAGAGCTGTGGAAGCAGCATCCTTAAGGATTGTCATAGATTCGATGTCTTGAGTGTTGATTGATGCGATATCACCATCGTATGGCATACCGTCAACAACGTAGAGAGGTGATGATACAGCGTTGATTGAACCTACACCACGGATGCGGATTGTTGGTGCTGTACCCGGCTGACCGTTTGAGCTTTGTACCTGTACACCGGAAACCTTACCTGTAAGTGCCTGTGTTGCAGAAGAAACAAGTGCGTCTTCAAGTTGGCTTGCTTTTACTACGGAAGCAGAACCTGTGTATTCAGATTTCTTTGCGTGTCCGTAAGCAACAACCATTACTTCGTCGAGCACTGTTGTCTCTTTAAGACTAATAATAATTTCACCGGATGTAATTGCCACTTCCTGTGCTTCATAACCTACGTATGTTACGCGGAGTTTTGAAGCGGTAGCCGGTACAGACAACACGAATTTACCTTCAATGTCTGTATGTACACCCGCATTGGTTCCTACTGCAAGTACGGCAGCACCCATGAGTGGCTCGTTGTCACTTGCAGATAAGACAGTACCTGTTACGGTGCGATTTTGTGCAAGTGCACAAATCACAGCCATCATAACTGCCAAAAGTGATAGAAACAGCTTTTTCATACTAAAAATTTAGACATTAATTAATAAATAAAATTCTAATACATTGATTAACAGCACGATACGCCTGTCAAGCCATACCTATGACTTACAAACATTTTGCAAATATAAGTAAAAAATTTATTTCTGTAATATTTTTCAACAAAAAAATTTAGATTTTAACATTTCAAATAATAATGTTTTTTAACATAATTATAAAAAATGTTTTGGTAATCTCTTGAATTAAATAATATTACATTGCTTACAATTTTTAACCTTATCTTTCACTTTTTTTCCAAAAATTCATAAATTTTTCTTCCGGTGACTTTTTCTCATAAAAATCAAGTAAAACAGGAGAATTGGGGGATTTTGTTAAAGAAATCAAACCCTATTGAAATCACATTAACATCAAAAGTAACTTTGCAAACAAAAAATGCCTTTATCAAAAAACATTCACAATTATGAAAAATCAGAACTTCCCTTGCACCTGCGATAACCTCCGCACAAACCTCCGCCATTTCTCAAAAAACGGTAAAAATCACCTCTACCCTGCCGCAAAACCCGTTAAAATAAGTAATTTGGACCTCAAACTCTTGCTCGAAACCGACTTCCTTGGCAAAAAAACACAATTATTTGCTCGTAATCTTACCCTTTATATCGCCACCGACGACAATCCGCCTACTGCTATTGCCGAAACACCGTCCGCCCCGCTCTCCGCCGCCAAAATAAGCGAAAACACAATCCTCGTCGCCACAGAAACGGAATATGTCAAACTTGCTCGCTCATACGACTCTTGGGAGAAAACCATGGAAAACGAATACCCTGCCGTCAGAATCTTTTCCCCCACAACATTCTACACGCTCTCTGCCGGTGTAGCCAAACGCAAACTGCAAGACAGCGAAATCGCTTCCTCTGCTTGGCTCGGAAACACCGACAAACAAAATCTCAAAAACGACCTTTACAAAGCGTATTCGGAAATTCTCGCCTCCGCTGCCGGCACAGGACGACTTGTGCAACCGGTACTCGCTCGCTACAAACTCTTTGACCGCAACGATGCCCTTCTCTTTGTATCTTGCCCCGTTCTCCTCACCTCCCCTGCCGAACCGTTTCCGCTAACAAACATTCAAACAGTACCGATAACGGACGGCAACACCGTTCGCAATGCTTTCACACTGGAAGCCGCCGCATACAAACCCAAATTCGCCGTAGGCAGTCATAACCCTCGCACAGATGTGGCTTATATGACTATTGAAATGACACCACAAATAGACCCGGTGAATTTTGACGCTCCTGCTGTATGCTATTTCGGAAATACTGGTTCCGGAACCTTTCTCACTTTCAATATGCCCGGTATAACCGGCAATTTCAACTCCGACAAACTGATTGCACGCTATTTGGAAAACAAAGAGAATGAATTTTCCACCATAGTGAGGATTGAACAGCCGTTTGCCTCCGGGAATGCCTTTACTCGTGACATTGAATGTTGCTATGGTACACAAACCGACAAAAACGCTCTCCCCGAGACGGAATTTTCTCTACCACACACTTTCACGTCACGTCATTTGTGCGTTGGCGGCACCACCCTTCTCCACGCAGATATCACACGAAAAAGATTCAAGGGGTATAATATAATAATGTGTAGTCACACCACAGGTTCATCTGATTGGGATTATGCCGCCGCTGTCACTTTCCGTGACGGAGGCGAGAAAGTGGTATGTTACTATGAAGGAAACACAGACAATCCTTTGTCTCTCAGCCCTTTGCTCACTTACCCCTCTGCCGACGCCGTGGAAATGACGATTTATCTGCGTAGCGGCAACTCTATTTATCGCCGTACTTTTCCTCTCACGCCCTGCATCAGCGGCAACACGGCATACTACATTGAGCCTGGGGTGAAAGACATCACGTTTAACGGCTATGAATCAAGCGCTTTCATAGTTCCGGCAGAAAACATTGCAGACAAAAGATACCCCGGAACGGCTATCAGCACAAGTATCTCCGCTCCCCTGAATCCCATCTCCGTAAACAACCTTTCAGACAGTGAAATAACTCAACTTCACGTTGTTACCGGCGGTCAAACAGGTTGGGAGCAGACCAGAAATCGCTTTTACGTCTTTTCACAAAACAAAACAAATGCCGCTATCTATAACCTTAACCACATTTTGAAGAACGTATATACAATCCTAAGTAGCGGCATCATCAATGAGGGAAAAACCGCAGCCGTTCCGGGCGAAGGATTATACTGCGTCAGCGAAGGATTCTTGCTAAAAATCAAAGGTATAAACTGTCAAAGAATTGTGGAAACAAATGCGGAACATCTCTGCTATGACCCCGTGCACCACGAACTACGTCTCTGCGGTGAGGAAACGTGGATTTTGGATTTGAACACTATGGAATACTACAAAAGTGAAACGGGAATAGATATTTCGCAGTGTTCCGGCAGGTTTATTTCCGGAAAAAACGGCACTTACGACACAAGCAAGGAGGATTCCGGCTCTGTGGAAATAACGTTCCGCACTCGCATATCGGCAAAAGACGCCACACGCAGCCGAATTGACACCAAAAAGAAAAAAATACGCATCTGTCGCAGTCTCCTCGCAGACATTGCCGCATCTTCCGTTAAATCACTGAAAATAAGCATAAACGGCGACAAAGGTGCAGGCTACAATTATTCTCCGATACTCTATTCTTTTACCTTGGACGGTGAAATAAATTGCCCTATCCTATTCCACACTCCTGCATCTCTCTACGAGGGGTACTATATCACTATTCAAGGCTCTGTTTCACAGGACTTTGAACTCCGAAGCACAGAATTGAAATTCACAAATGGATAACATACAGGAAGTTCTTGAAGAAAACCGCCTTAGAAATGACGCTCTCCGCAATCGCTACGACCCGCTGCTCGGCATTGGCTGTTGCGGAGAAAGGAAGGAAGTGAGAGACGGCACGGAAAAAATTCTCGTGCCCGTCTCTCTCCTCCAAGACCCGGACTATATCTCCGCCAAAACAAAAATAGAAAAAGACAAAGCCCGATTTAAGCACGACTTTGAATTTTGGGCAGCCAAGTGCGTGAAAATCAAAGACAAAAGTTCCGGACGCGATGTGCCTTTCGTCTTAAACCGACCTCAGCGACGACTTCTCGCAGCACTGGAGGAAGACCGAACCGCAGGACTGCCTTGCCGCATCATAATGCTCAAAGCAAGACAGTGGGGTGGCTCAACTCTCGTGCAAATTTATATGGCGTGGAATCAAATAATTCTCACAACAGGCTCAAACTCACTGATTTGTGCCCACGTAAAAGACACCGCCGCCACAATCCGAGGAATGTATTCAAAAGTCCTGGACTTGTACCCCAAAGAGTTTCAAGACGAAGACTGCCCCTTGAAATTCAAACCCTTTGAACGAAGCGTGAACACTCGCATCATCACCGGGAGAAACTGCAAAGTGTCGCTGGGAAGTTCCGAGCGGCAAGATGCTATTCGCGGTGCTGACTACGCCCTTGCCCACCTCTCTGAAGTCGCTTTCTGGAAAAACACGCCCGGCAGCAGTCCGGAAAGTTTTATCCAGTCTATTTGCGGTGCCATAAATCAAACCGCCGGCACAATGATAGTACTTGAAAGCACCGCAAACGGTGTGGGAAACTATTTTCACCGAGAGTGGCTGCGTTCCGTACGCGGCGAAAGCGATAAACGTGCATTTTTCGTTCCTTGGTACGAAATTGAAATCTATCGCAGCAGAGTGAAAAATCCGCAGAAACTATGGGAGGAAATGGACGACTATGAGCGTAAACTATGGGAAAATAAGGCTGTTACGCTTGAAATGATTCAATGGTATCACAACAAGCGGAAAGAATACCCCTCACACTCTCGTATGCAAGCGGAGTACCCCTCAAACGATGTGGAAGCGTTCACAAACACCGGAAACAACGTATTTTCCGCTGATAAAATCGTGGAACTACGCAAAAACGGTATGCCACCGCAATTTGGGGGCGAAAACATAGAAAACCGCCACACCGGTCCTCGTGCTTTGCAAGGGCTCCACTTCACGGCAGACGACAAAGGAATGTTAAAAATTTGGGAAATGCCGCAGAAAAAGGAAAACGATTTGCAAAATCGCTATATCGTATCCGTTGATATCGGCGGACGCTCAGACAAAAGCGACTATTCCGTAATTTCTGTCTTGGACAGAGAAAATATGGCAAACGGAGGCAGAATAAAGGTAGTGGCACAGTGGCGAGGCCATGCGGACCACGACATAGTGGCATGGAAAAGTGCCGCTATATCAATGTTTTACAACAAGGCTATGCTCGTACTGGAAAGCAATACCTTGGACACCGACAATATTGGCGGAGACCCTGCGTTTTCTATTCTCACCGAACTGAACCACCACTACCCAAACCTATACAAACGACATAGCCCGGAGGGTAGTATCCGACTTGGATTCCACACAAACTATTCCACTAAAACTATGATTATCAACCGCTTAATAGCACTGGTACGAGACAACGGCTACATAGAACGCGACGAAGACGCCTGCAACGAAATGGCTGTCTATGAGCAGCAAGGCTTGGGCTTCGGTGCTATGGACGGAAACCACGACGATATAGTAATGGCACGAGCCATAGGATTATTCGTTGCTACCGAACTACCTGCGACACCGTGCCAAAATTTAAGTTCTGTCAAGAAGAAACAACTTGCTTCTCAATATTCCGTATTAAAACCTACGGAAATACTGTAACCACCTTATTTAAAGGATATAAAGCAACCCTCTGCCGGATTATAGTTCAGCGTAAACGTGATGGTGCGAGTTTGCTCATCGTAAGCAAAATCCACCGGACTTTTTTCGTTTATCTGCACTTGATTCGGCTTGTCTACATTATGTACTGTGAAGTTAAACACCTTTGCTTTAGGCTCATAGCCATGTTCTGCAATAGTAGCAATAGCCAAACCTGTCTCGTCTGAGAAGAAACTTGTGGAAGCGAATGGATGCTCGTTTTCCTCACCGAAATGTGACGGAGTTGTCAAATCATCTTCATAAAGAGTGCAGAAAGCAGGCTCCTCCTTGTCAAAATAGTAGTGAAGGTCGTAAGTATCTGTGCGATAGTCACCTACGTTTTTCATTTTATATTCCGCCATAGGAATCACAGAACCTGAGCGAACAAACATCGGTATTGTAGTCAATTCCACCGGATAATCTATCACAGTGTTTGAATAAACCTTTGTCAAGTCATTCATATCCACCCATTTACCTTCCGGAATCACCACTTTGCGTGATTTTGCACCCTGAGTAAGCACCGGAGCAATCATGATGTTGCTACCCCAGAGGTACTGGTCCTGAACATCGGAATAGCGGAAATCACCGGCTTGATTGTAGAAGTTGAGCGGACGCACGAGTGGAAGTCCGATGAAGGCATTTTCAAATGCGAGAGTATAGTTGTAAGGAAGCCAGCGGTAACGCTCCTTGATAAGCGGAAGTATAATATCTTGATATTCAGGATATTTATACGGTTCTGCCACCTGCTGGGCATGTGTGCGGAGCACCGGAGAGAAAAGTCCGAGTTGGAGCCAGCGGATGTAAAGTTCCGGGTCAACGGGATTTTTCGGGTCAATAGCGAAACCGCCAATGTCGTGGCTCATGTAGCCCATACCACTAAGTCCGGAGTTAAGCATAATTTTCACCTGTGGCTGCAAGCCTCCCCAAGAACGAGAAACGTCTGTGGACCAAGGGAATACGTTATATCTCTGGAGACCGATTGTGCCGCCTCGCATAAGTGTCATAAGTCGAGTGTTCGGATACTCGTTTTTGAAGAGGTCGTCTATAATTTTGCTCCAATCATTACCATAAACGTTATGATAAAGACGAGCGGAAAGACCATTATGGTGGAAAGCCGTTTCCGGGTGTACTTCCGGTTCTCCAAGGTCGCCCCACCAGCCTGTAACTCCCTCATCTGTAAGGAGTTTATAGCGGTTATAGAGCCAGGTGTAAGTATCAGGATTTGAAACATCGAACATACCGCCTTCGCCTACCCAAATCTTAACTTCGTGTGGATTTCCGAGAGAATCCGTGCAGAAAATGCCTTTTTGAGCAAATTCATTGTAGTTTTCAAGTCCTCTGCCGTTGCGGAGAACGTATGGCTGAGAGATAGCAACGAGGTTTACACCCTGCTGTTTGAGTTTGCGGAGCATTTTGACGTGGTTCGGCCACTGCTTTTTCTCCCATGAGAGCGAACCCATGTCTTGCTCCTTGCCGTACCAATAAAGGTCCAAAACAATGCCATCAACCGGATAGCCTTTACGCTTGAGTGTGTCAATAACTCCAAGTGTCTCTTTTTGAGTCTTATAGCCGTATTTGGAAGTGATATATCCGAGTGACCAAAGCGGCGGCATCTGCTGGCGACCGGTGAGTTGAGAAACGTTTTTCACAAGTCCCGCCATACTGTAGTTCATAACCTCGGAAGAGCGTACGAAATAGAAAGAAATAGGTTCAGAAACGTTTTCAGACGTATAAACTATAGGGCTGCCTGCAAAAAGCGTGGAAGCCGCAAAGTCATCAAAAAGAATTGCAAAACCATTCTGCGACAGCAACATAGGCATTGTGATACCCATCTGCGATATTCTCGGGTCGCCTTCCGTGTAGCCATAGTTTTGGCGATTGTAGCACACAAGGGTATCTCCAAGGAGATTAAGGGAATGTCCTCGTTCTCCTGCTCCATAGAGGGGTGCTTCAGAAGTAAGGTGGAGTGTCACAACCTGCTTTCCGCCAATAACTTCAGGCATACCTTCGCTCACCACAGTGCGACGAAAACCATCGCTGATAGTCACGGAGCCGCTGCGTGCGGTTACGGATAGTCCGGACGGTGTGATAATTGAAGATGAAACAGCATTGCTTTCAACCTTGCAATCCGGGCGTTTATCAATATTCAACATTAACTTCGGTGCCGGCAGGGATTCGCCTTTTTTGACGTAAGACACACGGATAATATCATCTGTCAGAGCCATTACCACGCAATCGTACTCGCTGTTTTCCTCCACCATAATGATATTTTTGTTAGGGAGGACAGGTTTAATAGTTGCACCAATGGGACCAACTACGCCAATTTGTGCTTCATCTGGGTTAAAACGACCGATGCGTGAACTTGCCTGCCCGGCATTTTGCGAAAAAGCAAGGGCAGACACCATACACAACATAAAAGATGCTAAAAATAATCTTTTCATGTAAGTAGATATCAGTTAAGGAGTTATATATCTTGTAAATGTGGATTTTTTCTAAAATTTTCAGACGAAAGTCTGAGACATACGCTTGCAAGCATATTCACAAGACACTCTGCGGTAAAGAATGTCGTAAACGCTATCCAAGATAGGCATATCCACACCGAGTTTCTCGTTTATCTCGTGCACGCACTTTGCACCGTAGTAACCTTCCGCAGTCTGTTCCATTTCCATTTTGGCAGCCTTCACGGAATAGCCCTTGCCAATCATTGAGCCGAAGTTGTGATTACGTGAAAAACGAGAGTATGAAGTCACGAGAAGGTCTCCTAAATAAACGGAATCCGTGATTATTCTGTCACGCGGGTTTACGGCAGCGAGGAAACGCTCCATTTCGCGGATAGCATTACAAGCCACCATAGCCACGAAGTTATCGCCCTTTTTCATGCCGTGGATAATACCTGCCGCAATAGCATAGACATTTTTCAGCACTCCGGCATATTCTATTCCTTCTATATCATTTGAAATAATGGTGTGAGTGTTTTTAGACACTATTTTCTTTGCGAAAGACTCGGCACGTTCCGGGTCCGGACAGCCGATAGTAAGGTATGAAGGACGGTCCAGTGCCACTTCTTCTGCATGACAAGGTCCGGAAATCACGAGTATTCGGTTACGATCCACGCCATAACGGTCTATCATATAGTCAGATATAAGCATATTGTCGTCCGGCACGATACCTTTCACGGCATTGACGATAAACTTATTGCTAATATCTACATTCAGTTTTGCGAGGTGGTCCTTGAAATAAGGAGAGGGCATCACGAGGAGGAGAGTATCGCAGTCGCTGCAAACTTTATTGATATCACTGGAGAACGTAATCCGTTCAATATCAAAATTCACGTCTGTCAGATAGGCGGGATTGTGGCGTAGGTGCTTAAATTCCTCTATTCTATCGTCACGACGCATATACCATGTTATCTGTTCACAATTATTCATCAGCAGTTTTGCAAGTGCGGTAGCCCAACTGCCACCACCCATAACTGCTATGTTTCCCGGGAAATTCATGGATAAGAATTTAATGTATTTTTGTTTTTTGGCTGAACCACCGCTACCGGAGCAGCACGTTTTCAACCTATATATATTATCAATCCGCAGAGCGTAACGCAATATAAAACGCAACGCCCTACGGACTTAATGATTGATTTTATTGTTTCTTTGCATTCTCAATCCACTGATTTACAGTGTCAAGAGACGGATTTGTAAGTTCAAGTTTATGTTTTTTGTTCAGTCCGCAAAGGTCCTGATGCAGTTTGCCTGCAGATGCAGTAGCAGAAAGAGCCTCAACTGTCAGAACTCCGGCTTTGTGAAGAACCGGTACCCATTCCGCCGGCACTTCCACCTTTGCAAAAGCCTCTTCGCCATCGCGTTTCTGCACCTTTTCCGGACGCATCTGAGGGAAGAAGAGCACTTCCTGAATTGTGGTCTGGCCTGTCATAAGCATCACGAGGCGGTCCATACCGATACCCATACCTGATGTTGGAGGCATACCGTATTCCAGTGCACGGATAAAGTCTTGGTCGATAATCATTGCTTCATCATCACCTTTTTCCGAGAGTTTCATTTGCTCCACAAAGCGTTCGTATTGGTCAATCGGGTCATTAAGTTCGGAATAAGCATTTGCAAGTTCCTTACCGTTTACCATAAGTTCAAAACGCTCCGTGAGTTCCGGATTATTGCGGTGACGCTTTGTAAGCGGAGACATTTCAATAGGATAGTCTGTGATGAAAGTAGGCTGGATATAGTTTCCTTCGCACTTTTCACCAAAAATTTCGTCAATGAGTTTGCCTTTACCCATTGTTTCGTCTGTTTCAACGCCAATTTTTGCACAAACCTCGCGGAGTTCCGCTTCGCCCATACCTGTGATGTCTATTCCGGTAAATTCCTTGATAGCATCAATCATAGTCACTCGGCGATACGGTGCCTTGAAATTGATAACGTTATCTCCCACTTTCACTTCCGTAGTACCATTTACTTCCAGGCAGATACGTTCCAGCATCTTTTCTGTAAACGCCATCATCCAGTTGTAGTCCTTGTATGAAACATAGATTTCCATACATGTAAATTCCGGATTGTGAGTGCGGTCCATACCTTCATTGCGGAAATTTTTGGAAAACTCATAAACTCCTTCAAAACCGCCTACAATAAGGCGTTTGAGGTAAAGTTCGTCAGCAATACGGAGGTAAAGAGGAATGTCCAATGCATTGTGGTGAGTGATGAAAGGACGAGCGGCGGCACCACCGGGGATAGATTGCAGGATTGGCGTTTCCACTTCCATGTATCCATGCTCGTTAAAGTACTGACGCATAGTGTTATAGACCTTTGTACGCTTCATGAAAATTTCTTTCACGCCATCGTTTACAACAAGGTCCACGTAGCGACGGCGGTAGCGGAGTTCAGGGTCATCAAAAGCATCGTAAGTAACACCATCTTTCACCTTCACGATAGGCAGCGGACGGAGCGACTTGCTGAGCACTGTAAGCGTCTGAGCATGAACGGAAATTTCACCCGTTTGAGTACGGAAAACGTAGCCTGAAACGCCCACAAAGTCACCGATATCAAGGAGTTTTTTGAAAACCACGTTGTACAAGTCCTTATTTTCATCAGGACAAATTTCATCGCGATTCACATAGACCTGTATTCTGCCGCAAGAGTCTTGCAATTCCATAAACGAAGCCTTACCCATAATACGGCGGCTCATAATACGTCCTGCAATAGCAACTACTCTCTTTGGCTCTAAATTGTCATCAAAATTGCTGCGGATTTCATCTGTGTAACCCGTCACTTTATATTCTGCAGCAGGATAAGGGTCAATACCCATTGCTCGCATCTGTTCAAGACTGCCGCGACGCACAAGTTCCTGCTCGCTAAGTTCAAGTATATTCATATTTATTTGCAGTTTTTTCTGATTGATATTGCTATTTTATGGTGCAAAGATACTAAATTTTTCCGTGATTACCAACACTCGTGATACTATCGTAACAAAGAGTATTTGTAATAATCGTAACTTTTGCGTAATTTTGCAGTCGAAAAACAGCTGGACGTCTCGTCGCTGACACACTTCTTGCTGTGTTTGAGGAAAGTCCGGGCAACGCAGAGCACCATATTTCTTAACGGGAAGCTATCGGTGACGGTAGGGGTAACGTGACAGAAAATTACCGCCGCTACCAAGCGGTAAGGGTGAAAAGGCGGGGTAAGAGCCCACCGGGTGGTATAGTGATATATCACGCCGCACGTCCTATGGGTTGCAAGGTCAAGTATATCGCCATTTAAGGGTTGCTCGCCCATTGGCGAGGGGTGGACTGCTATAGAACCGTGGCAACACGTTTCACAGATAAATGACGAGACGTAAGTGTGGCTCACTTTTGCGAAAGTGCACTTACGACATAACCCGGCTTACAGTCCGGCTGCTTTTTTATAACTTTGATAACCAAAAAAAACATATTTGCGTATGAAAAAATTTATACTCTCTACTCTGACTGCTTTTGCCACCTTTTTTTCCACATCGGCACAAGCATCACTCATTCTTTTGAGCGACGACGACAACACCGAAAACTCCGGAGGTCTGATGGCTTACTCAATCTCTGAAAACGGAAGATGGATTTGCGGAACTACACCGGTAATTTTTGCTTTTACTGCAGACCTGGAAACCGGTGACATTAAATACTACGAGCCATACGACGACTACGGCAGCGAATTTCGCGGCATTTCAAACAACGGCATCGCAGTGGGCTTTAACGGCTCTTACGGGGCATTTGACACAACCACAAACAATTATATCGTTCTGGAAACACCGGACGGACTTGTACCAATAGGAAACGGCATCACACCGGACGGAAGCACAATCTGCGGCGTGGTTGTGGAAAACGAATGGTTTACTTACCCTGTCGTTTGGGACATCTCCGGCACTTACACCTTGCTCCCCACACCCACAAGCGAAGAACTGGGCTTTAACACAAACGGTTGCTACGCCATGCACATCAGCGAAGACGGCAACACAATTGTGGGATATATTCAAGACGATATGGCATACTATCCGCTAATCCTTTGGAATCGCAACTCGGAAGGCAAATGGAATTACGACATTTCATACACCAAGGAATATTTCAACCCGGGCAACGGCACTCAGCAATTCACCATGTTTTATCCCACAGGCTTCAGCCTAAACGGAAAATACGTAGGACTTTCTCTCCGCAACGCTACAGACAAAACCACTTGTTTGGGCATACTGAACCTGGAAACAAACAAAATTGTGACAGCAAAAGCAGACGGTTCTTTTCCACGTGCAACTTACAATGTATCAGGCATTTCCGATGACGGTATCGCTGTCGGTTTTATCAATTACGGCTTAGGTACCGGCTCACACGCCTCATTTATGTACTGGTACGGAGAAGATGAAGCACAAACTTTTGACACCACTTTTTTGAACGACGAATTTGACGTAATCCGAAACAATCCTTACACCACCGCCACCACCATTTCTCGTGACGGCAAACTTATTATAGGCTTCTCTCAAAACCCTACTACTACAAATTTCTTCTCTTTCATCATTGAAATGGAATCCGGTGCTATCAACACTATCACAGCCGACGGCAAAAACACTGAAATTGTCGCTCGCTACGACATTTACGGTCGCCCGCTGTCTGCCCCGGCTCATGGCATAAATATCCTTAAAATGGCAGACGGTACAGCAAAGAAAGTGTTTGTGAAATAGCATTTTAGCTAATAGCCAATATAGCGATTTTAGCTACCTTAGCTAAGAGCCTGTTTGCAAAAAAAATAATAGCATATCGGCAAATTGCCAATATGCTGTTTTTTTAGAATAATCAAATTTCAAAATAAAATGGTTTACAATGCGTAAACCCCAAAAAAGACAGTTTACTTTGAGTAAACCTCGGCACAAGTGGTAAAATACCACACTACCGCCTTCATAAGCATTTTTCTCATAGGTTAAAAATTTTGGTTTAACATCAGCGAATCCGCCAACTCTCGGCAGCCGCTTTCTTTACTATCGCCGGATTCTCATACCCGGCTCGTACCTTTACCATTATGGTGCAAAGGTAAAGAATAAACTGAAATTATGCTATAAAATTATGTTTTTTAACATAGTTTTCATCGTTTTTCCCTTATCACATTTCAAAAATTGTGCCAAAAATATATTTGCTGATAATCCCATATTTTTGAGATTTTCGGCAAAGCACCCATTTTTGCACCAAGATTATGAGATTTTCGGCATTTTCCGCCAAAAAAATTGTGAGATTTTCGGCAAAACACCCGTTTTTACCCCAATATTTTGAGATTTTCGGCATTTTGTGGCAAAAAAATTGTGAGATTTTCGGCAAAACACCCGTTTTTACCCCAAGATTTTGAGATTTTCGGCATTTTATGGCAAAAAAATTGTGAGATTTTCGGCAAAGTTTGTAACTTTGCATGCAAACAACGAGCAAGAAGATATGGAACAACACGTTTTCAGACGCAAAATTTACGAAAAGATGCTCCGCTGGAAAGAGGAGCGAGATGGGAGTACCGCACTTTTAATTCAAGGTGCAAGACGCGTAGGCAAATCCACTATAGCAGAGGAATTTGCAAAAAATGAATATGAATCATATTTAATGATAGACTTTATAGAGGCTCCCCAAAGTGTAAAAGACCTTTTTGATGACATTTCAGATATAGACAAGATTCTTTTTAATCTTCAGTTTCAATACAACGTAAAACTGAAGGAGCGAAAATCCGTAATAATTTTTGATGAAGTTCAAAATTGTCCTAAAGCACGTCAAGCAATAAGGAAACTTGTGAAAGACCATAGATATGATTACATTGAGACAGGTTCACTTATTTCCATAAAGAAAAATATTAAAGACATACGCATTCCAAGCGAGGAAACACGCATCACACTTTACCCAATGGACTATGAAGAATTTCGCATGGCTTTAGGCGATACGGTTTCAATAGACATGACACGAGAAGTTTTTGAATCAAAAAAGTCACTTGGAGATGGAGTGGTGCGAAATATTATGCGTAATTTCAGGCTGTACATGCTTGTTGGAGGAATGCCGCAAGCAGTAAATGCATATATTCAAACGAATAATCTCAGTACCGTTGACAGCATAAAAAGAGAAATTATAGAACTTTACGCAGAAGATTTCAGAAAAATAGACCCTACAGGTAAAGCAACCAGAATGTTTTATTCCATACCCGGACAATTATCCAAAAATGCTTCAAGATACCAAGTCTCAAGCGTTATTCAAAATGGGAAAAAAGATAGACTTGAAGAAATTTTGCAAGATATGGAAGATTCTCAAGTTGTGTTGTTTGCAAGGCATGCGGATGACCCGAATGTAGGACTTTCACTGCATGCAAACAATAATCTGTATAAACTTTTCCTTGCAGACACGGGGCTTTTCATCACTCTGGCTTTTTGGGACAAAGATGTAACGGAAAATGCTATATATCAGAAACTTTTGAGCAATAAATTATCTGCGGATTTAGGTTATGTTTATGAAAATATTGTAGCACAAACCCTCAAAGCGGCAGGGCACGAACTATATTATCACACATGGCCCACGGAAAGCGGAAAACACAACTATGAAATAGACTTTGTGATATCCAAGGGTAACAAAATATGCCCTTTGGAAGTTAAATCTTCCGGCTATCGCACTCACGCTTCGCTTGACGCTTTTCAAAAAAAATACTCGGATAGAATTCTAAACAGATACTTGATTTACACCAAGGATTTGCGTAAAGACATAGACGTGATTATGCTTCCTGTTTTTATGACAATGTTTTTGTAAATTCCGTGCAAAAATCGTAACTTTGTGGCATAGACAATAATTCACACATAAAACAATAATTACACTCAACTAAATGAAACACAAATTTTTGACAATGGCAGCAGTATCCTGCATGGGAATAGCAGCCCTGACATCGTGTGGTAATAAAGAAGAACAAAACCCCTTCTTGACAGATTACACTACACCCTACGAAATTCCTCCTTTCGAGCAAATCAAGCCCGAACACTATCTCCCCGCACTCCGTGCAGGCATTGAACAGCACAATGCACAAATAGATTCTATCCTGAACTGCACGGATGAACCTACTTTTGAAAACACTATCCTCGCTTTTGAAGAATCCGGAGAAATTCTCACAAAAGTGGAAATGGTGTTCTTTGCTCTCTCTGAATCAGACTCTTCCGACGAACTCGTGAAGGTGGCGGAAGAATTTGAACCGCTCGTTTCACAGCACAACGATGAAGTGGCTATGAATCCGCGTCTTTTTGAACGAATCAAATTCCTCTACGACCGCATTGACTCTTTGGACCTCAACGTGGCTCAAAAACGTGCCGTGAAAGACTACTACAAATCTTTCACTCGCAACGGTGCTCTCCTGAGCGATGCGGATAAAGAAAAACTCAAAGCACTCAACACGGAACTTACCACTCTTTATCAGCAATTTAACAAAAACCTCCTCAATGCCACAAATGCTTTCCAAATTGTTGTGGAAAATGCCGATGAACTCTCCGGACTTCCACAAAGCAATATCGACGTGGCTGCTGAAGAGGCTAAAAATGCAGGACTTGAAGGTAAATGGCTCTTCACTCTCCATGCTCCGAGCCGCTTGCCACTCCTACAATATGCCGATAACCGAGACTTGAGACAAAAAATGTATGAAGGCTACACAAACCTCGCTTCTTCCGGCGAATACGACAACGCTCCTATCATCAACAAAATCCTTAAAGTCCGTGCACAAAAAGCCGCTATCCTCGGTTTTGAAAACTACGGCTCATATATGACAGACAACGTAATGGCAGGTAGCATTGAAAATGCGGAAAATCTCCTGATGAAGATTTGGAAGCCCGCTATCGCAAAAGTTGATGAAGAAGTGGCAGAAATGCAAGCCATTGTAAATGAGGAAGGTGGCAACTTCAAAATTGCTCCTTGGGACTACTATTACTACGCAGAAAAAGTTCGCCAGAAAAAATACGAACTTGAAGAAAGCAAAGTTCGCGAATACTTCCCTCTCGACTCTGTTAGAAAAGGCATCTTCACTATGGCTGAACGTCTCTACGGTGTCACTTTCACTGAAATGCCGGACGCTCCAAAATACAACCCGGAAGTAGTGGTATATGACGTTAAAGACTTGGAAGGCAACCATGTAGCCGTATTTATGACAGACTATTTCCCGCGTGCTTCCAAACGTCAAGGTGCTTGGATGAGCGAATTTAAGGGCTCATACGTGGACCGTGACGGAAAAGCATCACGTCCTATTATTTACAACGTTGGAAACTTCTCTAAACCTGTTGGCGACACTCCTTCACTCCTTACTCTTGACGAAGTTGAAACAATGTTCCACGAATTTGGACACGGTCTCCACGGTATGCTCAGTAAAGCCGCTCTCCGCAGCCAAGCAGGAACAAATGTGGACCGTGATTTCGTTGAACTTCCGTCACAAATTCACGAACACTGGGCACTTGAACCGGAACTCCTCAAGGTTTATGCTCACCACTACAAAACTGGCGAAGTTATTCCGGACGAAATGGTGGAAAAACTAATTGCCGCTGCAAACCACAACCAAGGTTTTGCCACTACTGAACTCGTTGGTGCCGCTCTGCTCGACCTCCAATACGGCAAACTCAATCCTACGGAAGATATAGACGTTGTGGGATTTGAAAAACAAGTGGCTGAAAACCTCAAAATGCCGGCTGAAGTACAATTCCGCTACCGTAGCCCGTACTTCAAACACATCTTCGGCAGCGACGGCTACGCATCAGGTTACTATACATACCTTTGGGCGGAAGTGCTTGATAGCGACGGCTTTGAACTCTTCAAAGAAAAAGGTGTATTTGACCCTGAAACTGCTAAATCTTTCAAAGAAAACATTCTTGAAATGGGTGGCAGCGAAGATCCAATGACACTCTTTGTTCGTTTCCGCGGACATGAACCACAGCCTGACGCTCTTCTCCGTGGTCGCGGCTTGATAAAATAAGAAAATTTCGGAATATTTCTCAAATGAGGCTGTGTCATAATGAAGTGACAAAAACTTTTTGAAAGGACAAAGCCCCGGCTTGTAAAAGTCAGGGCTTTGTTTTATGCCATACATCAACTTTGTTATTCTGACTGAATTTAAAAAATTCATTGAGATTTTTATTATAACAGTCCTTATCCACCATATATTTGCTACATGATATAGCATGTGATGCCTCACAGGGTTCTACAGGTTTCAAGTCACAAGTGAGTTCTTCCTTGTCAAAGTTATAGTGATGATGAGTGCATAGATAGCAATTCTTTACATCACAACCTTTGCTTCTTGCTAAGGCCAGTCCCCAGTTATAGAAACGTCCGAAGGAAAATGCCTCTGGATCTCCTTGCATTTCTGGGAAAAAACTCACGCTACAATTACTGTCTTTGATTGTAACTTCCAATAAAGCACACCTTCTTCTGTTCCTAAAAGTCTTACAATCACATGCAGACCGTGCAAAAGCTTTGCCTGTACGATAATATAAAAATTTCAAGAGCGAATATCGAGCTGGTATAGTGTCATCAACCGAATCTTTGGGGCTAAAACCAAAGAATCTTACAGTGTCACTCTCCTGAATGTCATTGGCTACAATGTTTTCCACATCTTCTTCAGAATGAACTTCAAATTCAATGATTCGTTTATGGGACTCCTTCTTTTTTTGAGTACATTCATGCGTAACTTTAATCTCAATAAGAATATCATTCTTTGAATTGTTTGGGTTACTCCATAATAGGTCTGCCCTGAATCTGTCATCATCGACATGAACAATCTCTTCAAGCCTACAAACTGTGAGATATTTCTTCAAATCAACAGTCTTTTCGTCAAGTCTGGAACACTCATCACCACTTCCTATCCAAATGCAGTCTTTAGCATACTTACAAGCCATCGACTGCTGATAATGGAGTATAATGCTCTCGGACTCTTCAAACCACTGTTTGAGTCTCAGCTTCGCAAAGGCATGGAGATAGGATTCATAAGAACATTCCTTATTAACATCGTTTTCATACCTATAGTCATGTGCAAAGTGCCAGGCACGGATATTTCCGCAACGTTTGAGCATTCTGCATCCACAATGAGGACAGAAACAATCCTCCTTACTTTCATGAGCTTCGTTGATATGTACCAATACACCGCTCTTGGAAACAGCATAATGCTGCTCCATTCTATTCTCATATTCCATGGACCTGTGTGTTTACTGGTCAATATCAACGAAATCCACTTTCTTTCCCAAGGCAGTGGCAATCTTCGCAAGAATATCAAGTCCAACAGAGTAGCGACCATTCTCAATACGACTGAGATTGGCTGCATCGATGCCTACAAGACGAGCAAGATCTCGTGCTTCTATACCACGTTTCTCACGTATTTCCTTAATACGATTACCTATTCTGACTCTATCCTCATGCCTGGTACCACTACTTATACCGAGAATACCACCACCTATGCCAAAACGCAGGGACTCATGCCAGATGTCATTAATCATCTGCTCTTTGTTATCAGAAAAGTACTTGTCAAACAACGATTCAAGCCAGAAAAGTTCCTGTTTCCTGGTTTCTTCGTTAATATAACTACCGATTTGGCAAAGGACTATAAACACCTCTCCGTCTGGAGCAGTGACTTCAACCTCTTTTCTATTAATAATCCGAGCTGAAGATTGATTTTTAAAATTTAAAGAATTCATAATATTAAATCGTGTTTTATAGTGGTGTACCCCACTTCTAATATGAATACTGCTGCAAAGGTAAGAAAAAATATCCGATTGGCAAATTTGCCAATCGGATATTTACATATAAAACAATTATTTTATGATTTTTTAACTATGTAGGACAAATTCATATAAAAATCATACAAAATACGAGCCGGACAAATCCTGAATCCCTGAAAAATCCATTAAAAAAATACCTTTTGTCTTCTACTCGCTTTCCACCATTCTCAGCCGAAACCCGGCAGGAGTGTGAGCCATTTCAATAACACCGGCTGCAAGGAGACGTGCCACGATATTTTCCGCAGTGGCGGTAGAAATATGAGCGGAATATATGTAATCTTCCACACTTGAAAGCGGATTATCCTTCAAAAAAGTGAGCAAAGCCTTTTCCGCAGCAGAAAATGTAAACAACTGTCCGGACTCCTTTTCCTGCATTTCCCATGCTTTAATCATTAAATTGGGAACAGCAATATTTTCATCTTTAACTCGCAGATACGCAACAAGTTTACCATCGCCTTCCTTTACATAGACAGGACGCACTTGCGACTTTGCTATA
>SAMEA3663271__coassemble_121_pt1 | contig 41977 bp, 35 predicted proteins | sample SAMEA3663271__metabat2_low_PE_018 | metagenome-assembled genome bin SAMEA3663271 (sample SAMEA3663271) | pig gut metagenome | biome: pig gut; feature: pig-associated habitat; material: faeces | place: China | collected 2013
GAAAGAACTCGGTTGGGAGCCAAGCCTGCAATTTGAGGAAGGCATAGAAAAAACCGTACGCTGGTATCTTGACAATCAAGAGTGGCTGGACAATATCACTTCCGGTGATTACGAAAAATACTACGACGAGATGTATAATAATCGTTGAGTATAAGCAGATAATATTTTTTCCATAGTGCCACTAATTGTGAAATAAACTGCATAATAATGGAACAAGTAAAGAGAGATATTACCCTTGATATTTCAAAAGCTATTTGTATTATTCTTATGGTGGTAGGACACGCTGGGTGTCCGAAATATTTGTGCGATGTAGTATATCTATTTCACATGCCATGTTTTTTCTTCATTAGTGGCTTGCTTTTCAACGAAAAATATTTTGCCAACCTATCATTCGGGATAACCAAGAAATTGAAAAGCTATTATGTGCCTTTTGTTAAATGGGAATTATTATTCCTGCTTTTCCATAATGCATTTGCAACCTTGCATATTTATGACAGCAAGTTTACATTGTCTCAATTTGTTGAGTGTTTTGTCCGTATAGTTACAATGACTGGTGGAGAACGACTTCTGGGAGGTTTTTGGTTTCTCATTTCTATGACATGGGCATCTGTAATAGCGGTCTTTTTATGCCATTTATTAAATAAATATAATAAATTAACAAATTTTAGCATCTCGGGGGGGGGGAGTGATTTTTCTTCTGATGATAGCATTTATGCACGCCTTTTTGCCTTTTAAGATTCTATCTCAATTTGGTCCTCAAACATTTCTTGCGGCGGCATTTTTTATGACGGGGTATTTGTGCAAAAGAACGAACATAATGCAATCAGGTATAATGAAATGGAAAATTGTGTTGATTTTAATACCTCTTGTGACTGTACCTAATTTTGCACTAAAAATGACAGATGCACAAGGATATGAAGTTTTTATATACTATATAATAGCTATTTGTGGGTCATTGGGTGTTATGGGGATATCAACACTCGTCTCAAAAAGTAAAATAAGAAAATTTTTCATTTACATAGGAGACAAGACTCTATATATTCTCATATTCCATTTCCTTGCATTCAAAGGTGTTAGTTATTTATACATAATTACGAATAATCTTCCTATTACCGATTTATCTCCATTTCCGGTTTTGAAAAACGCTCCATCATATTTTTGGATAATTTATACTATAGTTGGCATTGCGTTCTCAATCATCATTTGGGAGATTGTGGATAGAACTCAGAAAAAATTGGCAAAAGAGTCAAAATAAGTATTAGGAGTCATTTATTTTTAGGTATCCATTAAAAAAAGAATTGAGATATCAAGTCTTATTATGGGATTAAAGAAAAATGTTATATATAGTGGTTTTTTGACCACTTCTCTTTACATATTCCAATTTATTACATATCCTTATGTGGCACGAGTACTCGGTGTCACAAATATTGGTATATGCAATTACGTGCAAAGTATAGTGAATTACTTCAATTTGTTTGCAATGCTTGGAATATCTATTTTAGGAGTTCGTGAGATTGCCAAAAGCAAAGATGACCCGAAAACACTTAATGAAACGTTTTCAAAGCTGTTCATACTGAATGCTTGTTTTACATTTAGTGTCTTACTAATATATCTGATTTTAATAAATTGTATTTCTCAATTATCAGAATACAAGCAATTGCTTTATATAGGAGCATCGCAAATATTGTTTAATCTTTTCGCAGTAGAATGGCTGTTCCGAGGACTTGAAGACTTCAAATATATCACAATCAGAACAATGGTTGTAAGGTCTTTGTATGTAGTTTGCGTATTTTTGTTTGTTCATAATTCAAGTGATTATTATTTGTATTTTTTGATATACTCAGGGATGGTAGTTGCTAATGCTGTGATAAATTGGAATTATGGCAGAAAATTTGTAAAATTGTCTTTACAATCTATTTCTGGAATTAAGAAATACATTAAACCATTTATTTATCTAGGGTCACAGTTGGTTTTAATTTCGGTTTATACGACATTTAACACTGTGTATCTTGGTGCTACATGTGGCGATGTTCAAGTAGGATATTATACTACAGCAACAAAGATAGAAAATATCATTTTGGCACTTTATTCTTCATTTACAATGGTGATGATGCCACGAATCAGTGCAATGATGGAGAGTAATAATTTGGATGCTGTAAAAAGAAAGATGTCACAATCATTTGATTTGCTGTTTGCATTTGTGTTTCCATGTATATTTTTCGCTGAATTTTATGCAGAGGAAATAGTGTATTTAGTTGCAGGCCATGGTTTTGAAGGGGCTATAAAGCCAATGAAGATAGTAATGCCACTTATGCTCGTTGTTGGTATTGAACAGATTCTTATAGTTCAGATACTCACCCCAATGCGGAAAGATAGGCAGGTGTTTATGAACTCACTTTTTGGAGCAATTTGTAGTATTGTGTTGAATATATTAATAGTGCCGAGCTTAAAAAGTACTGGTTCTGCAATAGTCTGGATGTTCTGTGAACTTGTGGTGCTTCTTTCTGCATACATATTCGTGAAACGTAGCTTCCCTGAGTTGCATTTTATAAAAAAATTAATAATTCATGCAGCATTTTTCGCACCTTTGATTTTGTGTTATTTCATTATTGCAGAATTCGAGAATAACCACTGGCTGATGTTTTTTGTTGCATTTTTCATGACATTGTTGTATTCTCACATGGCATTGAAATATTTAATAAAAAATATATCATATACAACATTCACAAATTCTTTTATAAAAAGAATTATCAAGAAACAAAATGAATAAAAAGATAACAATTTGAAAGTAGCAGTAATAATATTAAATTATAATAGTTCACGGGACTGCAAGAGATGCGTTGAGGACCTGCTAAGGCAGGGTGGCATTGATTTGGAGATAATAATAGTGGATAACTGTTCAAACGAGGTAGATAGACTTGCAGTGAAGAAATTATGTAGTGATAATTTTCTTACGTTTATCCCTGCAGCAGAAAACCGTGGATATAATGCAGGGAACAACATTGGTCTGCGATATGCGTGTAGCAAAAACTACAAGTATGCACTTATTGCAAATCCAGATATGCAATTCCCAGAAACTGACTATGTTGCAAAACTTGTTGCCAAAATGGAAGAAGACCCTGAAATTGCAGTTTGTGGCAGCAATATTGTTGGTATGGACGGAAGACCTCAGAGTCCATCAATTCCTGATTCGCGTTCTTGGCTAAGTGCGTGGAAGTGGGTGCTGTTTCCGTTTATGAGGAAGAAAGAGTTGCCAGAATATATTGACAATTGTCTTGAAAGTCATTACTGTCAAAAAATCAGTGGTTGTTGTCTGCTTGTGCGTCTTTTGTTTATGAGTGAGATAGACTTTTTTGATGAAAACGTTTTTCTTTATTGTGAAGAGGCCATCCTTTCTAAGCAAGTGGAAAAATGTGGTAAAAGGATTTATTTTTTGCAAGTTGCTACTGCTATTCATGCTCACATCAAAAGCGAAAAGGGCGACCCACGGGTTCGTTTTAGAAATTGGCTGAGGTCTCGGCTTTATTTTGAAAAGGTTTATAATTATGATGGTGCTGTATCTCACTTCCTTAAAGAGTTTGGATTGAAGACATATATGTTGTTTTTTACATAGGGATTAATAATGAAGTTGTTTAATAGGATAAATTTACCATCAATAGAAAGGCTACAAAGTCCATATTTCCTTGCATCATTTATAACAATGGTGATGAGTGTGCAGTTTGTCGTATACGAGGGTTATGAGGTAAGTATTTTTAAGGTGGCAGTTATGTCTTGTGCTCCATTTGTTTTTGTACTGAGTGGTGCATTTCTGAGTCGAGGTCTGTTGCTGTGTTTTCTGTATTGGTTAGTGTGCTTTTTAGGCGCACTGTTCAATGGGGATATGCGTTTTTCCACTCTTGGCTATCTATGGTTGTTTTTGATGACGTATGCAACATTTTATAATTTGGTGCAGAAAGGAGCGTTCGCTCTGGGTGGTTTTATGAAGTTACTGCGAGTGCTGTTTTTCGCCTACGGAATTGTACTGATATTGCAGCAGGTGCTTTCATTTGTGGGTATAGTGAATGTGGGAATTTTTAATCTTGACAACCAAGTTTATTTACCAAGCTATAAATACCCCTGTTTATCTATAGAGCCAAGCCATTCTGCGCGTATTCTTACAGTGGCTATGCTATGTTATCTTCGCTGTCTTACAATAAAAAACGGTGGAAGAAAGGTGAAAATATCGGAAATGTTCAGGGGTGAAAATAAATCTCTCACTTTAATGTTTTTGTGGACTATGCTTACTATGAGCAGTGGCACTGCTTTTATTGGATTAGGTCTTTTGAGTCTTTATTTTGTCACAAAACGATCTGTTTTTTATATTGTTCCTCTCTTAATCGGTCTTTTTTTCCTGGGGGAATCTCTTGAACTTAAGCAATTTGACAGGGCCAAGCGAGTGGCGTATGCCACTACTACGGGTAAGGCAGATGCTGTGGCAGATGAAGACGGTAGTGCATCAGCAAGGGTTATCCCTTTGCTTAATACATTCAATGCAGATTTGACAGATAAAACTACATGGGTGGGACGAGGAACTAAGTCGGAGAAAGACCTTGCAAATATTACAGCATATAGGACAAATAAAATAGATGTAGTGGAGCAGTATGGTTTAATTGCTTTAATAGTATCTTTGGTTTTAGTCTATAGTTGTTTTATTAGGAATTTTTTTAGCATAGAGACAACAGTGTTTGTTATCCTTTTCGGAATTACGGTTGCAAATATATACTATTCTTGGGCTTGTTTTATGATGATGAGCACAGTGAGATTTTTTCAGCAAAGAAATAATTAACAAAATATGAAAGTAATACATATTGTACATGGCAAAACAAACCCCGATAGCCAAAATGGAATCAGTAGGGTGGTTTATTATTTAAACAAATATGAAAAGTTAGCTGGTTTGGATAGCCAAATATGGGCTATTGTGGAAGGGATACAAAAGCCAGTAGATATTGTCAGAGATGAATATGTTAAAGTTCGTTGTTTTCCTCGAGTAAAATTGTTTGGAAATAGGGACATAATAAAGCAATTAGAAGAAGAAAAGTCCTCTATTGATATTGTTCATTTCCATTTGATATGGTTTTATGACAAAAATATAATTATGGAAGCAGTCAATAAACTTGGTCTGAAGTCTATTATCACTACTCATGGGACATATTCAAAACCTCATGCATATACAGGGAAACGGCTTTTAGCAAAGTGGCTGTTTGAACTTGATTATTTAAAAAGATGCACTGAGTGTCACATTTTGACTCCTGAAGAAGGGACTGGATTAATGAAATATGGATACAATGGCCGATGTTTTGTGGCGTTTAATGGATTTGAGCCAACGGATTTGCCAAATAAAGAACTGAAAAATACTAATTTCTTTCGTAATTATGATTTTTGTGGAAAGACTATTATTTGTATGATTTCAGTATTAAGAGGAGATAAGAATGTGGATTTTATACTAAAAGCAATAAGTTTATTATCTAAAGAACTGAGAAAAGACCTTGTGTTTGTTCTTATAGGTCCTGACTATAAGGGCAATTCTGAAAAATTCCAAGCCCTTGCTGAAGAATTAGGTGTGGAGGAAAATTACAGATGGTTGGGTCCATTGTACAAGGAAGATAAATATAATGCAATGTATAGTTCAGACGGATACATTATGGCATCATATAGTGAGGGTTTCTCAATGGCAATTATTGATGCTATGGCTTGCGGGCTACCGATGATTCTTACATCCGGATGTAATATGAAATATATAAGTGATAAAAAATTCTATGAAATGTGCGAGCCATATCCTCAAGATATTTGTAGAGCATTAGAATATTTCCTTACTCATCGAGAACAAATGAAACAATATGGAGAGGAGGCAAAGTCGATTCTTGAAAGCAAGTTATATTGGAGTCATATTGTACCTGATGTTATAAATAATTATCAAAGGATTATTAATTCTTAATATTTCTTGTAAATGGAAAGTTCAATGCAATTTGCTAAAGACGTGCAAGTGGAATGGATCGAGCGACACGCAAAAGTCCTTAGTAATCTTCTTTCTTGCTTTGAAGAAGCAGGTGTCCGTTACGTTATTCTAAAAAATGATGCCGGTTTACCTTATGTCAATAATGCAAAAGATGTAGACATTGTAATAGAACCTGGGAAATATAGAATTGCAGAAAAAATCATTCGAAAATGCTATAAAGACAATGATATTAAGTATTACAACATTAATAGGTTTGAAAGACTTCGTTGTTGGTATGGTGTAGATATTGATAATCGTTTTGCAATTCATATAGACCTTTTGGAGGGTTTTCTACATAAGGGTTTTGAAATGTTCCCATTTGAAGTCTTGATAAATAATTCTCATAAAAATGAAAATGGAATAAATGTATTAAATGATACTATGAGCGCAGTGGTATTGTTGCTACATAGCGCAATTTGCTACCATTCCATTAAAATCAAATACGCCAAATACATTTACGAAGTATACAATACAGGTAAAAGTTCTTTTGAAAGTATTTTGTATAACATTTTGGGAGATAGTTGCACTCAAGAATTGATGCAATTAATCGAAAAAAACGAATTCAAAGAAATTGAAAAAATTGGGAATAAATTGTCAAAAGCCTCTAAATTTAGACTTTTGTTAAAACGCCCATTATTTTCTCTATATAATCTTGTTGATTTCTTATGGGAAAAGACATGTCGGTCTGTTTTTAATTTAGAAAAATATAATAAATTTATTTCAGTGCATGCGCCAGATGGTACTGGAAAATCTACTTTTATCAAGCATATTGGAGATAAACTCGGTTTTTTCAATGTATGCAGTGCAGAAGCATTTGTCTGTCTATATCATTTTCGCCCATGTATATTGCCTAATTTAGGGGCTGTAGGGGAAATGACGGGAATGATGAAACAAGATACAAATTTCACAGTGCCTCACCGCGCAAAACCTGTAGGCAAAATGTCGTCCTTTTTACGAATGACATATTATTGGCTCGATTATGTGATAGGAATGCCGGTCATATTGCGCAAAAACGCACAGTTTGATCATGTTACAATATTTGATAGATACATATACGATTTTATAGTAGACCCTTTCCGTGCAAGAATTAATTTGCCACTTTGGGTCAGGAGTGCTTTTGCAAAGTGTGTTAAACAACCTCAGCTAATTTTTGTGCTTAGTACTGATGCTGAAACCATCTATAAGCGGAAAGCTGAACTTGAGATTGACGAGATAAAACGCCAGCTTGCTGAGTATGAAAAGTTAAAGACTATATGTGATAATGTTGTGGTATTAGATGCTTCAAAGTCTCCTGAAGAAATTGCAAATGATGCAATTGAGCATTACATTGAAAGATTTTTTACAAAACTATGAGCATGACAAGTAAAACACTTCAATATATATCGCTGATTGTACGGAGAATAAGAACAGGGTGAGGACTTCTTTGGTTTGACGAGGATTAACTGCGGGGCAAAACTTTCAGTTTGAGAAAGGAATGCTTATAGAAAAATTTATCCTCACCTTATTTCTATAGGTGATTATGTTATTTTTTCTGCAGATGTGAACGTGCTTGCTCACGATGCGACGCTAAAAAATATTATGGGAGTAGTAAGAATTGGCAGAGTTAATATCGGGAATAGGGTGTTTGTTGGTTTAGGTACTATCATTCAACCAAATGTCAATATCGGGTATGATGTGATTATTGGTGCCGGAAGTGTAGCGTCTAAAGATATTCCTTCGGGCAGTGTTTGTGTTGGTGTTCCTGCTAAGGTTATTTGTTCCATTGAAGATTATAAAAGTAAAATAATATCCGCCAAAAGTCCCGTTTATCCATATACTTTAGCCACTTTGGCAATGACCAATGAGCAACAAGAGCAGCAAAATTAGAATTGTTGCATAAAATAGGATTAAAAAAGGCTGTAAATAATTTCAAATTTAATTCATTAGAAATATGAGTATTACGTTTAAAATTAAGGAGTTTTTTCTTCTTAAAATATCCAGTTGTGTAAGGCTTGTAAGGGGAGAAATAAGCACTAATACGCTAATTAAACATGGCTTAACAGTTGGTGACAATTTTTCACGACAGGGGGGGGTGAAAATCGATGCTTCTTATTGTCATCTGATTACGATTGGAGATGATGTGGGTTTAGCACCAAATGTTATTCTTTTAGCACATGACAATAGTCCTAAGCGCTTTTGTGGACTTGCAAGAGTTGGAAGAATAGATATAGGAAATCATGTGTTTGTTGGCGCAGGCACTATTATTCTCCCGGGTGTAAAAATTGGAGATAATGTTATAATTGGCGCAGGTAGTGTAGTTTCAAGGGACATTCCATCAAATAGTGTTGCAGTAGGCAATCCAGCTAAAGTGGTAAAAAGATTAGAAGAATTTGTTCAAAAAACTATTTCAACCGCAAAAGGATCTCCTGTTTTTGAAAATAAGGATTTTTCCACGTTAAGTTTAACAGAAGAAAAAAAGAAGGAAATGAAAGAAAAATTGTCGGATGGTATAGGATATTATAAAACAGTCCAATATTCAGAATTTAATTCATTAGAAAGATGAGGACAATATTAGTATCTGCTTATGGTTGTGAGCCTTTAAAAGGCTCTGAGTCTGGAGTTGGTTGGAATTGGGTGCTACAAATGGCAGAAAACAATAAACTGCATGTAATCACGAGAGCTAATAATCAAGAGCCAATAGAGAACCACCTTCCTGAACACTTAAAGGAAAATATTGTATTTCATTATTACGATACTCCAAACTTCATAAAAAAACTGAAGAATAAGGCAAAAGGCTTGTATTTCTATTATTTTTGTTGGCAGGTAGGAATTATTCCACTCGTGAATCATATTCTCAAAAGAGAAAAGATTGATTTTACTATTCATCTTACGTTTGGAAGTATGTGGATGCCAACATTTCTTCCATTATTTAGAACTCCTTTTATATGGGGTCCGGTGGGAGGTGGTGATTGTGAGCCGAAATCATTCTTAAAAGTACTACCTCTAAAACAACGAATAATACAAAGTCTGCGGTATGTAATGAATGCTTTGTCTTTCTTAAACCCGGGGATAATGATTCCTGCATATAGAGCAAAAGCTATTTTAGCAAGAACTCCAAACTCAGCATTAGTAATACCACAATGTTTCAGAAAAAAAACTTTCGTCATTCTTGAAACAGCAATGGAAGAAAATATATTTGATTTTCAAAAAAAAGAAAATTCAAATGACACTTGCATTAGGCTTATAACTACAGGTCGTTTGTTGCCTAATAAAAATATTATCACAGCTGTAAAATCATTGGAATACCTTCCAAATAAATATAAAGTTTCTTTGACTATTATAGGTTCAGGTTATCAAAAAAAGGAGATTCTTGATTTGGCAACAAAAATAGGGAGAAGTGATGATGTTGTAATTATTGATGAGTTGCCGAGGTATGATGTATTGCATTTGGTTGAGGAATCAGATATTTTTCTTTTCCCAAGTTTGAGAGAAGGTGGAAGTTGGTCGTTAATGGAGGCTATGGCAATTGGACTACCTGTGATTTGCCTTGATTGGGCAGGAATGTCAGTTACAACTGATGACTCGTCTGCTATCCGTTTACCTGTAACAAACCCAGAACAAATGCCTAAGGATATGGCTGAGGCAATAATAAAACTGATAGAAAACCCCGAATTACGAATGCGTATTGGGCATGCAGCTCGTAAAAGAATCCGCACAGTTTTTAATTGGGAAAGTAAGGGTAAATTTTTGGAAGATTTATTGGATAAATTGAGCATTAAATAGTTTAACTTTACAATCTTGAGCAATCAATATTATCGCATAGAAAATGCCGATGGGAAGGTGTGGATAATTCCGGTCAAACATCTGAGGGCAGGATTGTGTCTTTATCAGCCGAGTGGTTGGCGTGGAAAATTGCTAAAAGTACTGTTACCGTATTTCCACTTGATTCCGACTGTGAGGAAGTTGGCTCACGTAGAAGTGTGTAACTATGAGTTGCCGGAAGGATTGCGTGAGATGATTTGTAGTGTGATAGGTAAGGAAGAATTTCTTTTTTCAGTCTTCCTGGGCACTCCTTGTTCTCATCAAAAGACAACGATTCAGATTTTTGACCGAAAACGAATAATATGCTATTGCAAGGTTTCTGATAGCGATGAAATTGCACGTCTTTTTTATGATGAGAAAGAAATTTTGGACTTTTTACAGAAAAAAGGTGTGGAAGGTGTGCCACGATGCTTGTTTTGCGGCAAAATAGAGGAGTCGGGCTATGCATTTGTGCAATCTACATCTAAAACGCTTTCTTCTCGTGTAATCCATGATTGGAACAATCTTCATGATGATTTTTTGAATGAGTTGTATGCCAAAACAGGCTGTGATGTGCTTTTTGAGGATAGTGATTATTATAAGTCTCTATTAGAATTGCGGTCGCATCTAGATTGGCTTCCCAATGATGATGCACGAAAAGTGGTTCAAGCAGCTGTAGAGGGTGTGATTGAGCAATATGTCGGTAAAAACGTGAAGTATTGCGTTTGCCACGCTGATTTTACACCATGGAATATGTCTGCTCAATCCGGCAATCTTTTTGTATTTGATTGGGAATATGCTCGCAAATCGTATCCTCCATTTCTCGACCGCTATCATTATTTTACTCAAACCGCAATATTTGAACGCCATTGGTCTGAAAAGGAGATTTTAGAGTATATGGGCTCGGCAAATGGCAATTGGATTAACAAGTACACGTATTGTTTGTATCTTTTGGACATTATTTCTCGATACACATTGCGTGAAAAAGGAAATATTGGTAATAGTTTAGATTACTGCTTCAGAATTTGGCTAAAATTGTTAAGAGTTTGTGAAACATCTTGTTTGTTTTCATCTATTTAATGACTATAGTGGCAGTCCTAAAGCACTTAAAATGGTACTTGAAGGAATGCTGAAGATAGGCATCACTATAGATTTGGTTACATCTCGCGGGGGTGTGCTTGATGAGCTGTCAGAGTATCCGGGTATAAAATTTCATTATTATCCGTATAAGTTCTCAAAAAATAGCTTTGTGACTATGTTTTGTTATACTCTGGTTCAGTTATACACATTCTTATTAGCTTTCCGCTGGCTATTCAAGAAAAACGTTACTTTTTACGTTAATACTTTGCTTCCTGCCGGTCCTGCTTTTGCGGGCAAACTGATGGGCAAAAAGGTTGTGTATCATTATCATGAGAATGCTTTTGTAAAGGGTGTTTTTTATAGTGTTCTGGCATGGATTATGCAGCGGTTGGCGGATAGAATTATCTGCGTGTCTGCATATCAGGCTTCGTTTCTTGGAAGAAAGGATGGTGTGGTTGTCGTTCCTAATGCTTTGCCAAATGAGTTTGTGGAGCGGCTTAAGCAGAATCCTGATGCTGCTTTTGAGAGAAAGACGGTGCTAATGCTTTCTTCGCTCAAGGAATATAAGGGAACTCGGGAGTTTATAAGTCTTGCAGAGTCTTTGCCACAATATAAGTTTGTACTTGTTATAAACGATACGCAGGAAAATATTAATAACTATCTTAAATCCAACTTCATATCAACAGGAATGGGTAATTTACATATCTTCTCACGGCAAAGAGATGTGGCTCCTTTCTATAATTCTGCTTCAATACTGATTTGTCTTACTAATCCTGCTCTTGCTGTTGAAACATTTGGGTTGACTGCCTTGGAAGCAATGTCTGCCGGGTTGCCTGTAATAGTGCCAACCGTGGGAGGCATTGCAGAAATGGTGGAAGATGGAGTAAATGGATACAAAATTGAAGTGGCAAATTTAGAACGAATTGAGTGCTGCATTGATAAACTTTTATGTAACAAAAAGAAATATATTGCATTGGCGGAAAGTGCATTGAAGTTTTCAAAGGGTTATAGTGAAGATGCGGTAGTGGAGCAAATAATGCCTCTTTTATAAATAGAATTAATCAATTAAATGAAAAAAGTAGCTATTGTCGGCATACAGGGTGTGCCGGCTAAATATGGCGGTTTTGAGACTTTGGTGGAGAACATCATTGGTGAAAACTGCTCAGGTAATGTGCAATATACCGTTTTTTGTAGTTCACGTGATTTTACAGAAAAACGAGATTCTTATAAAGGTGTTTATCTGAAATATGTGCCGCTATTTCACGCTAATGGGGCTCAGAGTACTCCATACGACATTCTATCCATGCTTAAATGTATTCGTGGCTATGATACGGTGGTAATTTTAGGTGTTTCCGGCTGCATTTTTCTCCCGATTTTTCGTCTTTTCTATCGTAAAAAACTTGTTATCAATATTGACGGACTTGAGCACCGCCGTGACAAGTGGGGAGGTTTTGCCAAATGGTTTTTGCGGAAGAGTGAAGCAATGGCAGTGAAGTATGCAGATATAGTGATAGCAGATAATAAGGGAATTGTGGATTATGTAACAGAAACATACGGAAAGCAGTCACAACTGATTGCATACGGTGGTGACCATGTTATGCGTTGCGTGAGCAGTGATATGCAACGAATGGTGTTGGAAAAATATGGTCTTGAAAAGGGCAATTATGCAATATCCCTTTGTCGAATTGAGCCTGAAAATAAATGCCATATCACACTTGAAGCTTTTGCCGGAAAAAAAGAAGAACTTGTGTTTATAGGCAATTGGCATAGGAGTGATTATGGAAAAAACTTGAAGGAAACGTATTCTGAATACCCAAATATTCACATTCTTGATGCTGTGTATGACCTTGATGTACTTTATACTCTTCGCAGCAATGCAAATCTTTATATCCACGGGCATAGTGCCGGTGGTACAAATCCGTCACTTGTAGAGGCAATGTTTTTCGGTATTCCTATCGCATGCTATGATGTGGTGTATAATCGTGAAACCACTCTTGACAAAGCATATTATTATTCAGATGCAGCATCTCTTTACAAACTTGTTTGCCGCAATGACCTTTCCGGCAACTCTATGCGTGAGATATCTTCAGAAATATACACATGGAAACATATTGCTCAGCAATATGAAGCTTTGTATTAAGGGCGTCAAAATTGCCCTATAGGTCACAAATAATTGGGGATACACCTCATTTTTGCCGATATTTGCATATTGCGGTATTTACCGCTTGAGAGTCGAATATTTTGGAAAAAACCTCAGAAAACGTTCGCCTGAGAAATATCCAACCCTCTATGGCTAAAAAGTAAGAGGCTGTGCCGTAAACCTTCATTACGACACAGCTTCATTTTTTTTATAATTATGAAAATGAAGTCTTTGTTATGGATAAACAAAAAAAATTGATTGTCTCTCGACAACCAATCTTAGTTAACCTTAAATCTAATACCATGAAAAACACGTTGCAAATTTATAGCGTTTTGAGGTAATCTCCAAATAAATTTTAATAAAAAATAGGTGATATTAACATTTTTTTACTTAGTTTTCAGAACCGCAAAATCACAACTAAATTTTACGAGAAAATTAAATGTTGCTGCTTGCAAAATGTTACTTTTTCTCCGTTTTTCTTGCAATTTGCACAAAAAAGCAATGTTAACATATTTTTACAATCCGCTTTTAAGGCAGATATCGTGCAAAAATTATGTCTTTTTTCTTCTATATTGGAACAGGTAAGTCTCAACAAAACAGGTGCACCACAGATAAATTAAAATAATTAAACTATTTTAAAAAATTTTTCAACAATTTGGCGACATATTTGTTTATTTGAGGAATTATGTATAACTTTGCACATTACAATCTACGGTAAAAAGAAATGAGACAACTAAAGATTACCAAATCAATCACAAACCGCGAGAGTGCATCGCTGGACAAATACCTACAAGAAATAGGTCGTGAAGAACTGATTAGCGTAGAAGAAGAGGTTGAACTTGCTCAAAAAATCCGTATGGGTGACGAACGTGCCTTGGAGAAATTGACGAGAGCCAATCTTCGTTTTGTCGTTTCAGTGGCAAAGCAATACCAGAATCAGGGTTTAAGTCTTCCGGACCTTATCAATGAGGGTAATCTCGGCTTGATTAAAGCAGCACAAAAATTTGACGAAACTCGTGGTTTTAAGTTTATCTCCTATGCCGTATGGTGGATTCGCCAATCTATTCTTCAAGCACTTGCAGAACAGTCTCGTATTGTCCGTCTGCCGCTCAATCAGGTTGGTTCCTTGAACAAAATCAGCAAGGCTCTTTCAAAGTTTGAGCAGGAAAACGAGCGTCGCCCTTCTGCAGAAGAACTTGCAGAGGAGCTTGATGTACCTGTAGAAAAAATTGCGGATACACTCAAAGTGTCCGGCCGACACATCTCTGTAGATGCACCTTTCGTAGAGGGTGAGGATAATTCTCTGCTTGACGTGCTCACAAATGATGATTCACCTATGGCTGACGCTTCATTAAATCAAGAGTCGCTCTGTAAAGAAGTTGACCGTGCGTTACACCAGTTAAGTGACCGCGAACGTGACATTTTGAAAATGTTCTTTGGCATAGGGTGCCAAGAGATGACGCTTGAAGAAATCGGCGCAAAATTCGACCTTACACGTGAGCGTGTTCGTCAGATTAAGGAGAAAGCTATCCGTAGGCTTAAGGGGCAGAAAAGTCGTCTGCTTAAGGCTTACTTAGGACAGTAATTTTTTTTGAAAAAGATTTTAGGCGAGAGAGAAGCGATTGTTTCTCTCTCGTTTTTTCTTATCAAATAAAAAAATTTGTATCTTTGCAATATGATACTGAAACATCTTATAGCACATAATTTCAAAAATATTGAATCCGCCGATGTGGATTTCTGCCCTAATATCAACGGCCTGATAGGAAATAATGGTATGGGTAAGAGCAACCTACTTGATGCCATTTATTATCTGAGTTTTTGCCGCAGTTTCACCGGGCTCCAGGACAAACAGCTCGTGAAGAAAGGCGAAACATTTATGATGCTATCCGGTGACTATCTTCGTAGCGGAGTGGAAGAAGATGTGAAGTTCGGATTCTCACTCGGCAAAAAAAAGTCGCTCAAGAGAAAAGGCAAGGAATATTCTCGTCTCAGCCAGCACATAGGCTTATTTCCACTTGTACTTGTGTCTCCGCAAGACATAAACCTTATCAATGGAGCGTCTGAGGAACGCCGTGCTTTTTTGGACAAAATAATTTCACAAAGCGACAAACACTATCTGGATAGCTTAATACGCTATTTTCAACTGCTTGAGCAGAGAAACAAGCTTCTAAAAGATAAACGTGCGGATTCCGCTCTGTTTGAGGCTATTGAGATTCAGATGCAGATAAGTGCAGAATACATTGCCAAAGCCCGACGTTCCTTTGTGGATTCTTTTTCGCCGATTTTTAATGAATACTATACACATATAGCAGACACAAACGAAGAAGTATGCATAGACTACACTACAACCGTCACCGAATCAGGGACTCCGCTCGCCACTCAGTATGATGAATGTCGCCGCAGAGATGAGTATCTGGGATTTACTACAGTGGGCGTTCATAGAGATGATATAGAAATGCAAATGAACGGTATGCCGGTAAAACGAATAGCGTCACAGGGACAGTGCAAGACCTACGTTATTTCCATGAGACTTGCACAGTATGATTTTCTTAGCCGCTCCACAGGGCTTAAACCGTTGCTTCTGCTTGATGATATTTTTGACAAACTTGACACCACTCGTGTAGAGCGAATAATCGAGCTTGTGGCAGGCGACAAATTCGGTCAGATTTTTATCACAGACACTAATCGCTCTCACTTGGATTCCATTATGAAACACATTGACGGAGAATATACACTCCGGACAGTTGAAAACGGACATTTTGCGAAGCAATGAAAAGAGTTGAACCGGAACTGATAGGAAAAATCTTGGAAAAGGCTTTCCAAGAGTGTGACAACAGTGATAACTTTCTCCGTCAAAGAGCATCTTTTTACTGGATAGAAGTTGTTGGTCCGGGGGTAAACCGCTATACCCTAAAAAGATACGTTCAAGGAGATGTTCTTCACGTTTATCTCACGTCCGCATCACTCAAAAATGAACTGAGTTTTCAGCGTTCCGCAATAATAAAACGGCTGAACGAATTGGTAGGCAAAGACGTTATTAAAGATATTATTTTACACTGACAAAAGATGACAAAGACACCAATATCCTTACCTCCTTGCAATAATCCCAAAGTACCTCAAGCAGAGCACCCTTTTTATCATTCTTGCGAATTACAGCTCCGTTTTAACGATATTGATATGGTTGGACACCTCAATAATGCCATATATCTGCAACTTATGGACTTGGGAAAGGCGAGATATTTTCGCACTGCTATTTCAGAAGATATTGATTGGCAGAATGTTCCGGCAGTGATTGTGAATATAAACTGCAATTTCTATTCGCCAACATATCTTTATGAGAAAATTATTTGCCTCACTGCCACTACGCGTATTTCAGAGCGTTCTATTACACTTGAGCAGAGAATAGTGAATCCGGAAACGGGAGACGTAAAATGCGTAGCCTCCTGCGTTATGGCAGGTTTTGATACCAAAACCGCCAAAGGGGCACCCATCGACCCTGTTTGGGCTGAAGCTATCCGGAATTTTGAAGGGATATAAGATTCTATTTCACAAACTTAATCACTTTCGGCTCACATCTATCTTGCTGCAATTTAAGGAGATAAATGCCGGCAGATAGTGAAGAAATATCCAGGGAGACAGTATCAGTACTTTTGCCTGATTGAATATGAGTACCGGAAACGGAATAGATTCCGTATGCGAATGACTCTGAAGTGAGCGAGGAAATAGTAATCACTTGCCCTATTCTATCCACTTTTAGTGCAGGTTGTTCTTTCACGTCTGCAACTCCGGAAAGTTCTATTATCCTTTTCAGTCCGGCATAACTATCTAACATTCCGCATCTCGCCCATTTAACATCTTCCGGTGAAACTGCCGGTACTACAGAGGTTTCAGCAATAATACGCTTCACGTCAAGAACATCAAGTGTGGGGTCTGCTTCAAGCCATAATGCTACTGTTCCTGCTACAATAGGTGTGGACATAGAAGTACCTTGAAAATCTTCCCAATAATAATCTATGCCACCTGCAGTTACTTTTACGCAGGCATAATCCGTATTATGCGTATCGGTGTAATAATGTGACAATGAAGAAATTACAGGATAACCCGAGGCACTGACGTCAGGCAATTTTGTTCCGTCCGGCAGATAACCGTATGAGGAAAAATATGCAACCTGACCATCTGTACCGCCAAGTTTTTTCTCAGAGCCATCAACCTGAGGAACTGAAGTCCTTGTTTTGTGTGCCCCTACAGAAATACTATATTTGCCGGTAGCACAGTCACTTATAGAATTTGCACCGTTTCCGCTTACAAAGCCGGGCATACCATTTTGAGTAAGTCTAAACCCGTTTCCGGCATATGCCACAATTCTACTACCCTCCGGGCTTGTAACACGGAATGCAAGAAATTGGTCTGCCCAACCTGTTGAAGTGACCGTATTTCTTGTATCACACGCCATAAGGAAAACAGCATTATATCTGCCATTAAGCGGTGAGACCCCTTTTTGCAAAAGCACTTCGCCGGAATAAAAACTGCTGAAAAATTCATCGTATCCTTCATCAATTTCAGACGAATATAGATATAATTCATCAGAAGTAAGCGGATACGTTTTCAGCACGGTTTTTGTGGCATAATCCACAATCATCATTTCAATATCAAAAGGGGTATCATCATCGCTCCAGATATCTATAGCCCCGTCAAGATGAAAACCGGTCCAGTCCGGACCGATAAGGACTGTGGCAAAACTATTATCCTCCGCAGTCATAGTTTTATCTATAGACATATTGTTGTGAGCATCATTACCTGCGGAGAGACATATAATCGCATCTTTTTCTCCAATTTTGTCCAAATATTGGCAGAAAAGAGAGCTACCGTCATGAGGTCCCAACACATCACCGAGAGACATATTTATCACTACAGGCATACCCTGCTCCTTGGAATATTTTACGATTTCCTCCAACGTAATAAGAATACTTTCATTATAAAGGTCGCTGGTGGTAGCTATAACAGTAGCCCCGGTAGCAACTCCGGTGTAAACCGTTTGAGGACAATAGCCTGCCATAATACCCGCCACGTGAGTTGCATGCGTTTCAGCACTATTATCCGTTGTCCATTCCGCTATTTCCTCCGGAGTAACAGCCTCCTGAAAAATATACGGTTTTGCAGTGACATTTACCACACGTGCCACGCGTGAATTGCCATTATTATCACGGAAATTGATATGATTCGGGTCAAAACCAATGTCTGTGAATGCTGCAAGAACACCCTTTCCCGTATATGGCTGCGACAGATTCTCCATATTACGGATTTTATCAATATTTGATGCCGGTGCAGCCAAATCCATGTGTACAGACATCGGATTCATAACCTCCACGCAAATAATAGAGGAAGAATCGCCTATTTTATTCCAGTTTTCTATAGGCACGGTCACAATAGCCAAATCGTCGCGTTGATAAAGCACTTCCACACCAAGTGCAACGAGTGAATCATCAATATTTCCGGACTTAAATTTCAAAAGAAGCGGCAACACATCGCCGGATAGTTCTGCTTTTTTTCCAGCCACTTTCTTCTGCAAACGAAATTCGCCTCCAATATTGAAATTTGAATGGCTAAAAGAGAAAACTTGTAATATTGCCGATGTCACAATCAGCAGGAGGAGAGAAACTTTTTTCATTGGTGGAATGCTGATTATATAGACGAAATTTTCATAATATCTTCCTCAAAAGTGTCACGATTTATGGCACGATTGCGGATTCTATTGCGATAAGCGTATATAGTATTTACGGAATAGTTCAGCATTTGTGCCACACGGTTTGAATCCTCAAGACCGAGGCGAATAAATGCAAGAATACGCAAATCCGTATTCAGTTTTTCACCTTCCTGCAGCTCTATCTGCTTATCCGGCAGCAAAAGTGAATTTACGGACTCTACGAAAGACGGATAAATATGAAGGAACGCATCATCAAAAATATCGTAAAACTCCCGGCTCTGCTCCTCCACAAATTTTCCGGACTTGGTGATTTTTGCCAAATCTTCTATTTTGCCGGAAGTGATTTTGCGGCTCACCATTTTATTAAAAGAAGTCAGTTTGCTCATATAAATGGAACATAGATTGATAAACTGGCTCAGATAAATTTCCTTAATTCTATTTGCCCCTTCAAGGTGCCCCTGGAGAAGTGTTTTGCGATTTATCTGCAGTCTCAGATAGAAAAGCAGAGCTACCACCATAATAAGCAGTAATGCAACTATTATAAGTACCAAAGTAAGTCGTTGCATTGATTTTCTTGCCTGTGAAGTATGAGCCTTCTCAATAATAGGAAGTGTGGAAGACGTTTCAAGCACACGCATAGAGGCATTACATTCCACCGCATTTTCAAGTGCTGCAGACAAATATTGGTAAGACCGTTCCAAATCACCATTCTCAAAGAGCAACATTCCAAGCATTTGGAGTGATGTCACCTCAAGCGTAGCGGCTTTTATGTCAGCCATGGAAGACATTGCAAGATAATAAACAGTGGCTTTATAGTAACCGCTCCTATTAGCAATTCTTGCAAGCGAGTGAGTAGCACGGGCAAAAAGGTTACTGCTTTCCGGCTCCATTTCCTTTACTTTTTCAAAAAGTTTTTCAGCTTTTTCAAAATCATTTATGGAATACAGGTATTCCGCCTCGTTCAGCAGTCTTTGTGCACTTCCCTCCGGCAGCATCGTCAACAGTTCTTTTTGGAAAAGTTTTCTTTTTGCTATCCAAAACTCCACTTGCTCAGGCTGATTTTCAAATGCGGAAATTAAATAGCTCGACATTTGTGATGCAGCCCTAAGATAGTCGGTTTTAAGGGTTTTGGTCATTCCGGCAGTGTCTATTTTCTCAAAAATTTCTACAGATTCAATAGCGTTACCTGCGAGAGGCAAATATGTGATATATTTTAGCAGAAAAGTAGTGGTCATAGAATCGTTTTTCACGGATTCTGCGAGGGAATAACCTTTTTTTATGTAGTAAAGCGTAGAGTCATTGTCATAAGCGGCAAAAACATCTGCAAGTTGCATGATGAGGTCTATACATTTTTTGGTATCCTCGCTGTTTGTTGCCAATTTCTCCTTTATTTTGGCTATGTTGTCTCTGCGGTTGTCCTTGTATGACTCGCGGATAGAAAGTTCCCTATCCAATTTTAGAAGAGTATTATTCATCACATCGCTTGAAATTTCCGATGCCGCATGAATAGCAATGGTTATAACGGTAAAAACCAATAATGTACAAATTCTTTTCATAGGACAAACGTTATAATTCTATTTCTTTAACATCTCCGGGCATAATAGAAATCATGTATCTGCATTCGTCCGGATTGTCATCAGCAGTGAAATCAAGAAAAAAATGCAAAAGCTCATCATAATTCATTATGTTCAGTTCATCAAAGGGAATTGCCACCGGATTTTGCGATGTAAGGACAAGAGTTTCATCACAAAAAATGGTATTTGCCGTTTCCACCTCAAATGGTTTGACACAATAAGTTCCGTCAGCCATTCTGCTGATAACAGAAAGGTTTTCAATCTTTCCTGTTTTTAATAGCTTCCTTGAAAGCAGAGACTGCTTCACGTGACTTATCTGCATTTATCTTGTTTTTTTGTATTTGGTCTATACCATATTCAAATCGTTTCTGATTAAATCTTCTGCGGTACTCAAGTTCCGTGAATCTATTGCGAATAAGTGACATTGAGTCAACGTACACTTCCTCGTTACCTTCCACATTGAATTTGACATAGCCATAAATAGCAACCGGGGTTTTCAAGCTATCTATCACCATTGTCATTTTCTTCCAACCATCTTCTTTCACTTCATCTGTGCGATATTCAGTGCTGAAATCTTCGTATTCCACCACCATTGTCATTTTTGCGGAAGAAACGTTGTTAAAAGTCTTAAACTGCCACGTATAGTTATCTCCATTTTCCCAATTTTCATCACTTGGTACATAAAACTGAAGGAATTGTGACGGGCTATGGCGATTTATCACATAGTGACTGCTTTCATGCCAAAGATTTACGGAATCGCCTATAAGCGAAAGTGATTGATTTGCAGTTGCCGTGATTCGTGAAGTTTCTTTTTCAAGTTGTGCTATTACGTCATCATAAACAGAGATATACTCCTCTATATGAGCACCATACCACACCATAGTAGTATCAAATTCTTCCTGAGTGATGCCATGTTTTTTTAGCAATGATTGCTGATACGTGGCTTTCATTGAATCCTCACGAAATTCACGAAAAAAAATATCCGTGTATGCTTCTCCTTTGTGTAAATCCACAAGTAAATCCACAAAATCATCGTGCGAGAGTACCTCGTCAGGAGTGGATTTACACCCTAAGAGCAGCATCATAAACGCCAATATACACAGTGCAGTGAACCTCATGGAAAATGTGTTATTCTGCCTTTTCAGTTTCTTCCTCTTTTCCTGAAAGGTCGTTTATTTGAGAACTGTAGAAAAAAATCACAAGACAGATACCAACGGATATTGCCGCATCAGCTACATTAAACACGGGCTGGAAAAAGAGAAACGTATCACCCCCCAATCCGGGAACCCAGTCCGGCCACACAAAGCTGAATAATGGAAAGTACAGCATATCCACTACTCTGCCATAAAAAAGTCCGGCATAACCTCCGCTTTCCGGCAAGAATGATGCCACTTCCGGCGGATATGGGTCATTAAACATCATTCCGTAGAAAAGACCATCAATGTTGTTTCCCATAGCCCCTGCGATAATTAGCGAAAGACTGATGAGAAACCCCATTTTAAGTCTCGGATTGTCCTTTATTTTCCAAATGTAATAAATACCAATAAATGAAACCACCAGGCGGATTAGCGTAAGGAAAACCTTGCTGCCAATCTCCAGACCGAATGCCATACCATTGTTTTCAATAAACAAGATTTTGAACCAAGATGTCACATCTACACTCTCGCCAAGGCAAAAATGAGTTTTTACATATATTTTTGTTACTTGGTCAATTATAAGTACGGCAAGTACTATCAAAAGGGCTAAAAGTCCTTTCCTTTGCTTCATTTATCTGTTTGTGAAAAATTAGTGATTACCCAAATTATTTTTTTGTTCCACGTTCAAAGTAGCGTGTGGCACTGCACGGAGACGTTCTTTTGGAATCAGTTCCCCTGTAAGGCGGTCAATACCATACGTTTTGTTTTCAATACGCACAAGTGCCGCTTTGAGGTGTGAAATAAATTTTGCTTGACGCTGAGCCATACGGCATGCCTCTTCTTTACCATTTGTCACAGCACCTTCTTCGAGTGCTTTGAATGTAGGTGAAGTATCTACAGTGTCATTACCGTGTTCATTGGACATATCAGCCATAATACTATCGTATTCAGCCTGTGCTTTTTCAATCTTTGCAAGAATAAGTTCCTTAAATTCCTGCAATTCTTCATCAGAATAACGTAATTTTTCACTCATAGTGCAAATTATTTACAAAGGTTAATATTTACGTTTACTTTCTGCTCATCAATTTCCAGCATTTCATCTTCCTTAGGAGCATTGATGTCACCAATAGTGATGCAAACGGCAAGAACCTGACTTGCAATGTAGTCTTTGTAGTTTTCCACTGCAGCATCAGTAAACTCATTTTTCTCTATTACGATACTTATCTTGTCTGTGATTTGATAATCACGAGATTTTCTGATATTTTGGATTCTGTTGATAAGGTCACGAGCTATACCTTCCTGACGAAGTTCCGGAGTAACAGTAACATCAAGTGCCACAGTCACATTTCCTTCGTTTGCCACAAGCCAACCGGGAATATCTTCAGAAATGATTTCTACATCTGTAGCCTCAATTTTGGCATCATTGCCCTCAACACTCAAACATATATATCCGGTTTTCTCAAATTCCGCAATTTGAGGCTGAGAAAGCGACTGAATTGCAACTGCCACTTGCTTCATCATCTTTCCGAATTTAGGACCAAGTTTCTTGAAATCCGGTTTAACACGTTTCACAAGTATGCCATTATCACCCTCAACGAGTTGCAGTTCTTTCACATTAAGCTCACCAAGAATCAAATCCTTCATAGATTGGATAGCTTGTTTCTGTTTGTCATCAACAGCCGGAACCATAATAGCCGTAAGTGGCTGACGCACCTTGAGGTTAGCCTTGCGGCGGAGAGCAAGAGTCATGGAAGTTATCACCTGTGCCAAGTACATTCTGTTTTCAAGGTCCTTATCTATCGCCGCTTCATCTGCTTGTGGGAAGAATGCAAGGTGAACAGATTTGGAGTTGTTTTTTGTTACAGAAGTCAAATCCTGATAAAGTTTGTCGGCAAAGAATGGTGAAACAGGAGCCATAAGGAGAGAAATAGTTTCAAGGCAAGAGTAAAGTGTCTGATATGCAGAAAGCTTATCTTTTGTCATTTCACCACCCCAGAAACGTTTACGGTTAAGGCGTACATACCAGTTACTCAAATTGTCTCCAACAAAATCATTTATTGCACGAGCAGCCTTGGTAGGTTCATAGTCTGCAAGAGCTGCATCAACGTCTTTGATGAGCGTGTTAAGCAATGAAATAATCCAGCGGTCTATCTCCTGACGCTCACAGAGAGGCACTTGCTGTTCTGTGCCTGTAAAGCCATCTACGTTTGCATAGAGAGCAAAGAATGAGTATGTATTGTAAAGCGTGGAGAAAAGTTTGCGTGATGCTTCCTGAACACCGGCAGGGTCAAATTTAAGGTTTTCCCATGGAGATGAGTTTGCAATCATGTACCATCTTACAGGGTCTGAACCGAATTTTTCAATAGTTTCAAATGGATTGACCGCATTTCCAAGACGCTTGGACATCTTGTTGCCGTCCTTATCAAGCACAAGTCCATTTGAAATAACTGTTTTGTATGATATTGTGTCAAACACCATTCCGGCTATTGCATGGAGAGTAAAGAACCAACCGCGTGTTTGGTCCACTCCTTCTGCAATAAAGTCTGCAGGATAAAGTTCGCCATTGTCAAATGCTTCCTTATTTTCAAAAGGATAGTGAATTTGAGCATAAGGCATACTACCGCTATCAAACCAAACGTCAATAAGGTCAAGTTCTCTACGCATAGGCTTTCCGCTTGCGGAAACAAGGATAATATCATCAACGTACGGACGGTGCAAGTCTATCTTCTCATAGTTTTCTTTTGAATAGTCACCCGGTACGAAACCACGGTCTTTGTATGGATTGGACTTCATGACACCGGCTGCCACAGCCTTTTCTATCTCTGAATAAAGCATAGCAACACTATCAATGCAGATTTCTTCGGCACCATCTTCAGTTCTCCATATCGGAAGAGGAGTTCCCCAATAGCGGCTGCGTGAAAGGTTCCAATCCTGGAGGTTTTCCAGCCATTTGCCGAAACGGCCGGTACCTGTTGACTCGGGTTTCCACTTAATCTGCTTGTTAAGTTCCATAAGGCGTTCACGCACGGCAGTAGTTTTGATAAACCAGCTATCAAGCGGATAGTAAAGTACCGGCTTGTCTGTACGCCAGCAGTGCGGATAGTTGTGAGTATGTTTCTCGATTTTGAAAACTTTATCATTAGCCTTGAGGTACATGCAGATTTCTACATCGAGTGTTTCGTCTTTGTCTGTCTTGCTTGAGTCGTACGCATTTTTCACGAACTTGCCTTGCCACTTGGAATATTCTTCCACATCTACCTTTTCACTGACAAATTTCGGGTCAAGGTCTGAAAGGAGGAAGAATTTTCCGGTAAGATCCACCATAGGACGGATATTTCCGTCTTTGTCTATCAAGTGCAATGGAGGGATACCATTCTGGCGTGATACTCTCAAGTCGTCTGCACCGAAAGTGCCTGCAATGTGAACTATACCGGTACCGTCTTCAGTGGTAACGTAGTCGCCCGGGATTACACGGAATGCACCTTCACCCGGATTTACCCACGGGAGAAGTTGCTCATACTCTATACCCACGAGTTCAGTACCTTTTTTCTGTCCTACAACCTTATATGGCACGAGTTTATCACCGACATTGTATGCTTCAAGTTCAAGTTCGGCTGCTTTAGGATTGAACAAAGAGCCCATTAGTGCATCTGCTAAAACCACAGTCACAGGCTTGCCGGAATACGGGTTATATGTGCGGACAATATTGTAAAGAATATTAGGACCTACTGCAAGTGCTGTGTTTGAAGGCAAAGTCCAGGGAGTAGTGGTCCATGCAAGGAAATATGCTTTTCCCCAGCCGGCAAATTCTTCTGTAGGGTTCACAATCTTGAACTGTGCCGTACAAGTTGTATCTTTTACATCACGATAGCAACCGGGTTGGTTAAGTTCGTGAGTACTTAAACCGGTACCTGCAGCCGGAGAATACGGCTGGATAGTATAGCCCTTGTAAAGGTAGCCTTTGTCGTAAATTTGACGGAGAAGCCACCATACAGTTTCAATGTAACGGTTATCATAAGTAATGTAAGGATTGTTCAAATCCACCCAGTAGCCCATTGAGTTTGTGAGTGTTTCCCATTCCTTGGTGTATTTCATTACCTCGTTGCGGCAAGCTGCATTATAGTCGTCAACGGAAATTTTCTTGCCAATATCTTCCTTAGTGATACCAAGATTCTTTTCCACTCCGAGTTCCACGGGAAGTCCGTGAGTATCCCAGCCTGCCTTACGCGGCACCATATAGCCCTTCATGGTACGGTAACGCGGAATCATATCCTTGATTACACGAGCCATAACGTGGTGTATGCCCGGCATACCATTTGCAGAAGGTGGACCTTCAAAAAAAACGAATGAAGGACAGCCTTCACGTTCTGTCATACTTTTTTCAAAGAGGTTTTCTTTGTTCCATTTAGCCAAAACTTCCTTGTTTATATCAGACAAGTTGAAGCCGTTATATTCATTGAACTTTTTCATTTTTGAGAATTCTTAAAATAATGTGCAAAGTTAGCAATTTTATGCCACTTTTTCATATTTTTCTTTTCACAAAATAAGAAACCAAAACATTTAGTCTAAAATACACCATTATTTACACGGATTATGAAACAAATGATTTACTTCGTGATTTAAGATTTTAAGATATAAGGTATTTAAAGTATTTAAGGAGCTTAAAGTGTAATAATAAGACTCTATTAACACCTTAAGCTCCTAAATATGTATAATTTCTGAAAATCTATCAGATTCCCAAATCTTTCTTTATAGCATCAACTTTTGCTTTAGCGGCAGCTGCTGCAGCATCGTATTCTGCGACAGTCTTCATTTCACCTTTGACTTCAATGTAGAACTTGATTTTAGGTTCTGTACCTGAAGGACGGATTGAAACTTTGCTGCCGTCTGCAGTGAAATATTGGAGCACATTTGAAAGTGCCGGCATATCCATTTTGCTTACAGTGCCTGCTGCAAGGTCTTTTTCCGTAAGGTCTTGATAGTCTTTGATTTTCACGATATCGCTGCCACCAAGTTGTTTCGGAGGATTGTTGCGGAAAGCAACCATCATAGCTTGGATTTCTTCTGCACCTGTCTTGCCCGGACGTACTACAGAAATACCTTCTTCCAGTGAATAGCCGTATTTGAGGTAAATTTCCTGGAGAAGACCAAGGAAGTCGAGTCCTTTATCTCTTGCCCATGCAGCAGCTTCTGCCATAAGGGAGATAGCGGAAACAGAGTCTTTGTCACGAGCAAATGTTTCAGCGAGGAAGCCATAGCTTTCTTCACCACCGCCAAGATAACGTGCACCCTTAGCTTCTTGTTCACGGATTACGGAAGCAATCCATTTGAAACCGGTATAGCAGTCGTAGCATTTAATATGGTTTGCATCAGCGATAGCCTTAATCATTTCTGTGGTAACGATAGTCTTAACGATGTATTCGTTGCCTGTGATTCTGCCCAGTTCAGTGTTGCGTGTCATCAGGTAATAGTGGAGAATCATATTGATTTGGTTACCATTGATGAGCACGTATTCACCCTTGCTGTCACGCATTACACATCCTATACGGTCTGCGTCTGGGTCAGAAGCCATTACGAGGTCTGCATTGGTTTCTTTTGCTTTAGCGATAGCCATTGCCATTGCAGAAGGAACTTCCGGGTTTGGAGAAGCAACGGTGGGGAAGTCGCCGGACGGCACATCTTGTTCCGGAACATGGATAATATTCTCAAAACCATAGTTTTTGAGTGATTGTGGAACTATTTCCACACCTGTACCGTGAATTGGAGTGTAAACAATCTTGAGGTCGCTGTGACGACGATTGATTTCCGGGCTTAAGGAAAGTTTAAGGATATCTGCAAGGAAAGCATCATCAACTTCTTTACCTACAATCTGAATAAGTTCCGGATTACCTTCAAACTTGATTTCGCTTACGGATTTTATTTTGTTCACATTGTCAATAATGTTCACATCATGAGGTGCAATAATCTGAGCACCATCGCTCCAATAAGCCTTATAGCCGTTGTATTCTTTTGGATTGTGAGAAGCTGTGATGTTTACACCACTCTGGCAACCGAAATAGCGGATAGCAAATGAAAGTTCCGGAGTTGGACGGAAATTTTCAAAGAGATAAACCTTAATTCCGTTTGCAGAGAAGATGTTTGCCACCATTTCTGCAAATTTGCGAGAATTGTTACGCACATCATGACCAACAGCCACACTAATCTGTGGCAGTTCCTTAAATGCTTCTTTAAGATAGTTTGCAAGGCCTTGAGTAGCAGCACCCACAGTGTAAATATTCATACGGTTTGAACCGGCACCCATAATACCGCGAAGACCGCCTGTACCAAATTCAAGGTCCTTATAAAAAGATTCAATGAGGTCTGTTTTGTCTTCAGCTTCAAGCATACGCTTCACTTCTTGACGAGTTTCCTCATCATAACCTTCACCGAGCCAAAGCTGAGCTTTGTCGGCACACATTTTTATCAATTCATTGTTTTCCATTGGTGAAAATCTATTATTTATTGTAAATTTTTCGGTTAATACTTCTATTCGTACAAAGGTAATAATTATTTATTCATTCCACAAATATTTTTTCAGCCCTCTTTACGCATCTAATACATCAGATGCCTTTTGCTTTCGTTTCTCCATTTTGCGGAGTATTTACTATTTGTGAAAAACACGGTAATATCAGCTTGATACTTTTTATCCACAAAACTCACTGTTTTGTCCGCCTGGTACTCATATTCCGTAAAATACCAAATACCTTTATTTTCGTTTTTCTTTGCCTCGTACTGATGTTCGGCTTTATATACCACCAGGTCTGCCTGATACTCGTATTCTACCACATAAACCTTAACATCCGCCCTTCCGGCAGATGCACAGTAAACTTTTTGAGAATACGCTTTTCCACTAAACAGGAAAAAGGCTATGAATAGCATTAGATATTTCATAATCGTAATTCATTTGGTTATGACTGCAAATATATAATTTTTTCAAAATTTTACAAAATAAAAAAGGCTGAAAGATTTATTTCTAAACCTCTCAGCCTTCTTGTGTCCGAAATGAGACTCGAACTCACACGAGCGAATGCTCACTACCCCCTCAAAGTAGCGCGTCTACCAATTCCGCCATCCGGACTTGTTTTGTCGCAAGATTTCTCTTGCTCGGCATTGGAGCGAAAAACGGGACTCGAACCCGCGACCCCAACCTTGGCAAGGTTGTGCTCTACCAACTGAGCTATTTTCGCATTTCAATCTTGCCTAATAGACTTGTAAATGTTCTCTTTGAGCGAAAAACGGGACTCGAACCCGCGACCCCAACCTTGGCAAGGTTGTGCTCTACCAACTGAGCTATTTTCGCGTTCCTTGGTTTTGCGATGCAAAGGTACTACCTTTTTTTGAACTGACCAAATTTTTTTGGCACTTTTTTCAAAATTTTTCAGGTCGCAATTCCAAGATTTTTATTTAATTTGGGCTTACTTCCCAATTCATCAAGCTGTTACGCCACTACTTTATAAGGTCGTGTGCACGGAAAACCTTTTGAATTTTTTCAAGTGCTATTGTAACCTGCTCCATAGTGTGAGTGGCCATAAGGCTGAAACGGATAAGCGTATCCTGAGGAGCAACAGCCGGAGAAACCACCGGATTGACAAAAATACCCTCTTCAAGCAAGTCGCGTGTGATTGCAAATGTCTTGAAATTGTCACGGATAAAGAGAGGAATGATAGGAGTTGAAGTATTTCCAATCTCAATACCCATATTTTTGAATCCGTCAAGAGCATAGTGAGTAAGTTTCCAGAGGTTTTCCTGACGTTCCGGCTCAGACTTCATAATCTCTATAGCCTTAAGTGCCGCTGCTGTAGAAGCCGGAGTAATACTTGCCGTAAAGATATATGAACGAGAATGGTGACGGAGATAATTTGTAATTTCTTTGTCTGTAGCGATGAATCCACCGAGTGAAGCGAAGGATTTTGAGAATGTACCCATAATCAAATCCACATCTTGTGACACACCCTGTGCATGACATACACCTCTACCACCTTCTCCAAACACTCCTATACCATGTGCTTCGTCTATCATCAAAGCGGCATTGTATTTCTTGGCAAGTTCCACCATCTTTTTCACGTCTGCCACGTCACCTTCCATAGAGAACACGGAGTCTGAAACGATAAGTTTACATCTGTCCGGTTCACATCTTTCAAGCTGACGTTCAAGTGACTCATAGTCGCGGTGTTTGAACTTCAAAGATTTGGAGAAAGAAGCACGGAGACCTTCAATGATTGATGCATGGTCTTGTTCGTCCCATAGGATATAATCTTTTGGACCTGTAAGACACTCAACCACGCCAAGGTTTACTTCAAAACCTGTGGAATAAATCATTACGTCTTCCTTACCTATATATTCCGCAATAGCAGCCTCAAGCTGTTTGTGGAGGTCAAGCGTACCATTAAGAAACGGAGAGCCGGCACAACCTGTGCCGTATTTACGAATTGCTTCAATTGCAGCTTCCTTGATGCGAGGGTCGTTAACAAGACCGGAATAGCAGTTTGAACCAAACATCAATACTTTTTTGCCATTGATAATTACTTCCGGGTCTTGCTCGCTTGATATAGCGCGAAAGTAGGGATAAACTCCTGCTGCCTTTGCTTCCTGGGGTGCTGTGTACTGTGCGAGTTTTGCTTGTAATAGCTTCATATTTAATAATTAATGTGATAAATTAAATCAACATCTACCGCTTTATTTTTCAAGGTAGGCTGCAAAATTACTAAAAATTAATGAAAAAATAAGCCTCTTTAACACATTTTTATTTTTTATTCATTTCAATCGTCTAAATAAGCCAATTATTATTCATTATTTTGCACAGGCTGTTACAGCGATGTTACACACCTCCGTAGCAAAGACACATTATATAATATATTAATGAGCGATTCTATTCATCAGAGTAATCAAAATTGTCGTTATAAAGAAACCTCTCGTCTTCTTCAATGTAGCCATCAAATTCCTCGCAAATGTATTCCTCATCATATTCTTGTTCGTATTCCTCTGCATAATCTTCGGAATCGGCATCATCGTAGAATTCCTCATTGCCGTCAATATATCCCTGCTGATAAGCCCGATTTTGGAAGTCATGACTATCGTAATAATTTTCATAACCTTCAGTATAGCCCTTATCGTAATCTTGGAGATTTTCGTTCGCTCCCTTACCACTGCGATAACTTGCAGTATCATTCCTTTTCTTGAAAAAATCAAATATTCCCATAGTTATTATAAATAAAGATATATTACTTTTACAAAGATAACATTTACCTGCAAATCTTCCAAAAATAATTGCAAAAATCGGATAATCTGCTGAAATACCTCTAAAAAATACATTTTCAGCAGAAAATAATTCAATACTTTGCTGAAAATTTTTCATAACAAAAAGGAGCGACACTAAAATCGCTCCTTTATACATTATTATATAATGTGTATATTATACAAGTGGTTCTACACCGATACCCGGACGGTCCGGAATTGTAACTTTACCTTCAATGATTTTTATGCCGTCAAAGAGGTCGTTAGCAATAAGGAGGTTTCCGTTCAAATCCGCCCAATCCACCATAGGTGCAAGCTGGGCAGCAGCCGTTACGGCACAAGAAGTTTCCGTCATACAGCCAAGCATAACTTTCATACCAAGTGAACGTGCAAGTACAGCCATTTTATACGCTTCGTGCATACCTGTACTCTTCATTAACTTGATGTTGATGCCATCGTATGCTTCTGCAGCTCTACGAACATCGGGAAGTCTCTGCAAAAACTCATCTGCGATAATCGGCAGAGGAGAACGTTCACGCAGCCATGCCGTTTCTTCTATCATTTCCTTTGGCATAGGTTGCTCAACGAAAAGACAATTACGCTCTGAAAGCCAATGACACATTTCAAGTGCTTTTTCCTTATCGTTCCAACCCTGATTTGCATCTACGCATATAGGGCGGTCTGTTTTAGAGCGAATAATATCCACAAGCTCCTTATCATTATCAAGACCCATTTTCACTTTCAGCACATTGTACGGAGCCGCTTCATCAACTTTTTGACGAACAACTTCCGCTGTATCAATACCAATTGTAAAAGATGTACTTGGTGCTTTTTCCGGATTCAAACCCCAGATTTTATACCATGGCTGACCCATAATTTTTCCGAGCAAATCGTGGAGAGCAATATCCACAGATGCTTTTGCAGCACGGTTATTTGGTGCTACGGAATCCATATATTCGTGAATTTCTTCAATACGGAAAGGGTCGCTGAATTGTGACAGGTCAAGCTGTGACAAAAACTTTGTTACACTATCCACACTTTCACCGAGGTAAGGTGGCATGGAAGCCTCACCATAGCCCACAATTCCATCATATTCAAGACGCACTTGCACGTCAGGAGTGGTAGTACGGCTATACTTTGCCAAGTTAAAAGCATGGCGGAGCTTAAGTTCATAAGGGAAGAATGAAAGATTCAGTTTCCCGGAACGTCCGGCTTGTTTTGTAGGTTCTCCAAATGCGGAGAATGATATAGGAGACGCCAATGCAACGGCACCAAGTGCAGCTCCTTTCAGGAAATTTCGTCTGTCCATAATATATGATTTATTTTTACTATTATTATAATTTATTTATCAAAAAACCAAGGGTGATTTTCAAGGCGGACAATACCGCGTGACGGTATGCTGTCCTTTATTCTTACTGCTGTAATAAATGAGTGACTGCCGTAAAGCGGTGACTGCGGATTCAGAGAATTACGCTTCACACGACCGGAAGAATGAACGTAGTCACCATTTTTGTCATGTATAGCCACATGTGTAATTCTACCTGTTTTCTTATTACCAAAGAAAAGCAGGTCGGCAGCTTGGAATGTCTTCCAGTCCTCACCTAAATTTTGTCCGGTTTTAACCTGTTGTGAAGCATCACGCATCAGAATAATGCCATTTGAAAGATAGCTGACTTTTGCAAGTCCCGAGCAGTCACAGGCCTTAATGGAAGTACCGCCCCAAAGATAGTGTGTACCCTCCAAAGAATATGCAGTATCAAGAATTTTTTGTGCATCAAATTTTTGCTTTGCCCATTCATCTAATGGTGCAACATCTTCTGTTGCAATATAGCCTTGACGACCATCGGGAAGTGTAACCTGTGTCATCTTGCTCTTTGCATCGTAAGTTCCAACAAGGATATCGCCAAGAACGGCGTCGGATATGGTATTTCGCGGAGACTTACTCTTTGCTGTCGCATAAATACTTGTCTGCTTGAGGTTTGTCACAATCACACGATTGGAACTTCTCCATTGCTGCATTTCTTCCGGAGTTTTTTCCACAAAAGAAGCACCCGCAATGTATGCAATGTATCCATCTGGCGTCTGAACTCTCCACCAATTGTTCTGCACTTCCTCAAGAATACGAATAGGCTGACCCATAATGGACTGAGTTGCCATTTCTGCAGCAAGGCTCGGTCTTGTACGCAAACAGCATACTGCAAGTTTCACAATAGCCCATCTATCTGACGGATAAACAGTTATATTATCTTTCACTGAAATTCCTCTTTTATCAAAAGCGGCAAGCAATGCATCTTTTGCTTTCTGTTCAGACGTTTTACCTGTAAGAACTACAGTTTCACCTTCTTTTGTGCCATTTATTTCAAAAATCACCTGGCGGCTATCCGGTGCTACCTGTTGTTTCACTTCGCTGATAATTGCAGACGGGTCAATTATTCCGTTTCCTAAATCTTCCCCACTGAGAATCTCCAATTTTTGGTTCCAACCTGTGTAGAAAAGATTGGCTTTGTTTGTTTCCACCTCTCCCGTCTGTGAATCCACAGTTTCAGAGCGGATAAAAGTTTTTGCCGGGAAAAATTCACCGCAAACGCCCTTGTTTGCTGCAAGACGCCACTGGTCAAGACCTGTGGAATAGAACTTGATGAGGTTTTCTTCACCCGCAGGTGTGTAGCGTCCGAATGATGCATCTACCGGCACCCAACCTACTCCCTCAAAATAAACTTCCGCCCAGTCGTGAAGGTTCAAATCGCCGGGGTGAAGCATCCAGCCGCTTTCCCAACGTGCAGGAATCCCCAAGCTACGCATCAAAGAGATATATAGGAGTGAAACTTGTCCGCAATCACCGTGTCCGCTCTCAAGTACATACTGGGGAATACATGGAATTGTGCTGTATTCCAGTGCTCCCGCCCATGGATATTTGTTCACAATGTATTCATACACAAGTTCGGAACAGCGATACGGGTTTGTTTCGTTGCCTACTATTTCCTTTGCGAGTGCAGACAAATCCACAATGTGCGGAGCTTCAAAAGCAGTGTATTTTTTGTAAATTTCAGAGTATTTGTTGTATGGTTTTATATTTGCCGTAATATATTCCGGAGAAAAATATTGTGCAGCCACATCAAACTGTGCCACATACTCAAAATGAGTGGTTTTCTCTCCAACAGGTTGCACGAAATATGCCGTATTGTGAACAGAGCGGTCAAGAGTGGACAGTACGTAATGTTCCGGATAAGAGGAGAGGATACGAACGTTTGTCTGGCGTTCGGAAAGAATAGGAACCGGCATCCACACTCGCAGAGTGTCTCCTACGGTTTCATCAATTGTGGGAACGTCTATTGTAAATTTATATGTCACACGCTTTTTCTGAGTGAGCGAGCCATCGCCGTTGCAAGTATAGACAATATCTTTAAGGAGTTGTACATCTTTTGCATCAGCCGTAGCACCACGCCATGTAAAACCGGACAATTCCGGTGCCAAAAGCTTCACATTGCTGTGAGCCTTTCTATGTACCATACGTTTGCCATCAACAGTGCGAGTTTCTATATATCCTTTTTTAATATATCTGTCAATAGTCTTATTGTCCAGAAAATCAATTTTTTGCTTTATTTCACTTATTGTGTAAGGGAAATCCCTGTTTATACGTGCTGCAATAGCTTCTGCGGAATCCGTTTCAAACCACACCGGAGTTTGTGCAAAAGATGTATATAGGGAAATGCAACCTATAAAAGCAGATGTGATAATTCTTTTTATTGTCATATATGGCAAATTTTAGTATATAATATTTTTAACTCCGTAAAGTTACAAAATAGTTTTCTATTAGCAATATATATTTGTAAAGTTTTTTCCAATAAATTTGGTGAATTTATGTTTAATACTTACTTTTGTGAACAAATACCGAACTTCAAACACATACGAATAATATCATGGAATCACTTAAGCAGACCTGCCTCCATTCCCGCCACACGGCACTTGGAGCTCAAATGAGTCCTTTTGGAGGTTTTGATATGCCTATTCAGTACAAGGGCATTGTAGAAGAACACAATGCAGTGCGTAATCATTGCGGAATTTTTGACGTTTCACACATGGGAGAAGTTGAAGTCAAAGGTTCTGATGCGGAACGTTTTGTAAATCACATTTTCACAAATGACGTTCGCAGTGCGGAAAACGGCAAATGCCTTTATGGAATGATGCTTCACCCCACGGGTGGTGTTGTTGACGACTTACTTGTTTACAAACGCGGTGACAACGATTTTTTCCTCGTAATAAACGCAGCAAACATAGACAAAGACGTAAATTGGATTCTCTCACACCGTAACGGTTTTGACGTGGAAATAAATCATCTCAGCGACATTTACGGTGAACTCGCAATCCAAGGACCGGAAGCTGAAACAATTATCACGGAACTCCTCGGAATTGAATGTGCAGACCTCGCTTTTTACACTTTCAAAGAAACAGTTTACGCCAGCTCCAACATCATAATCAGCCGCACGGGCTACACCGGTGAAGACGGTTTTGAAATATACGCAAACCACGATATCACCGGCAAAATCTGGGATATTCTTGTAGGCTCGGGCAAAGTGGAACCATGCGGACTCGGCTGTCGCGACACTCTGCGTTTTGAAGTGGGACTGCCACTGTATGGTGACGAACTTACAGACGAAATCACTCCTATTGAAGCCGGACTGGGCATCTTCGTAAAAACAGACAAACCGGAATTCATTGGCAAAGAAGCTATTGAGAAGCAGAAAGCGGAAGGAGTGGCAAAAAAACTCGTAGGGCTTGAACTTTTGGATCGTGCTATTCCTCGACACGGCTACGAAGTGCTGAATGAAGCAGACGAAGTAATAGGCGAAATCACCACAGGCTACCGTGCAATATCCGTGGATAAAAGCATAGCTATGGCACTCGTTGATGCCAAATACGCTGCACTTGACACTCCACTCAAAATCCGCATACGCAAAAAAGTTTTCCCCGCAGTGGTAGTAAAAAAGAAATTTTACAAGAAAAGTTACAAGAAATAAAAAATCTATCATAAACATCCTTAAAATACAAAAACACTATGGCAATTTATTATTCAGAAACTCACGAATACGTAAAAATTGAAGGCAACATCGGTTTTATCGGCATTTCAGACTATGCACAGCGTTCACTCGGCAATGTTGTTTATGTTGATATGCCTGAAGTTGACGACGAAATAGAAGCTGGTGAAGAATTTGGTGCTATAGAAAGTGTAAAAGCTGCCAGCGACCTTATTGCTCCCGTAAGCGGTACTGTTGTGGAAATTAATGAAGCACTTGCAGACAATCCTCGTCTCGTGAATGAAGACGCTATGACTAACTGGATTATCAAAGTGGAACTCTCAGACCCGAGCGAACTTGAAAACCTTATGGACGAGGACGCTTACAAGGCTCTTTGCGAAGCAGAACACTAATAAAATTCTTTTTCATACTCTCAATTTTTATAACAAAATGTCTCATAGATATCTTCCACACACCGAGGAGGACGTCAAGTCTATGCTTGAATGTTGCGGACTGAATAGTCTTGACGACCTATACAGCGATGTACCGGAGCAGCTCAAATTCAAAAAAGACTATAACCTGCCCTCGGAAATGAGCGAAACTGAAGTACGTAAGTTTTTTGACTGCCTCGGCAAAAAAAACGGCAACCTCGTTTGTTTTGCAGGTAACGGTTTTTATGACCACGAAACCCCTGCCGCAGTGAAGTCCATCATCAGTCGCTCTGAATTTCTCACAGCTTATACACCATATCAACCTGAAATATCACAAGGTACGCTCCAATATATATTTGAATATCAATCCATTATCTGCCGTCTCACAGATATGGAAATTTCAAATGCATCTATGTATGACGGCGGAACAGCTTCCGCAGAGGCTATGATGATGGCTGTGTCTGCTGCTCGCAAACGCAACAAAGTACTCGTTTCCGCTCTCTTGCACAAAGCCGTAAGAGAAACTATTGACACCTACGCTCACTATCACGGAGTGGAAATTGTGGAAATACCGGAAAATGGTGGCGTTGCAGACAAGTCTGCTTTTGAAACCATTGTTGCAAGTAACGAGATTGCCGGAGTAATAGTTCCGCTACGCAACCGCTACGGAATAATTGAAGACTACACCGGCTGGGCTGATGCCTGCCATGCTCACAAAACTCTGCTCATTATGAACTGTATTGCTGCAGACCTTGCAGTAATCAAAACTCCGGGCGAATGGGGTGCAGACGTAGCAGTGGGTGATGCTCAGTCATTGGGTATTCCTTTGTGCTACGGAGGGCCATACCTTGGCTTTATGGCTGTCAAAAAGCCACTTATGAGAAAAATTCCGGGTCGTATTGTCGGTGCTACAAAAGATGCTGACGGACGCCGCGTGTTTGTACTCACCCTCCAAGCTCGAGAACAGCACATACGCCGAGAAAAAGCAACAAGTAACATCTGTTCAAACCAAGGACTTATGTCGCTCTTCGTGACTGTTTACACCGCACTGAACGGTAAAGCCGGACTTTGCGAAATAAACCGCCAAGGGATAAATGGTGCACACTATCTTGCTAACAAAATTTGCAAAACAGGTAAAGCTACACTCACCTACCCTGACAAAACATTCCTGAACGAATTTACTCTCACCACTCAGGCTTCGGCTAAATGCATTATAGATGAAGCACTTAAATGCGGAATCCTTGCAGGCACGGCAATTTCGGAAAATCAGTTGCTCGTTGCCGTGACGGAAAAGCAGACCGTGGAAGAAATGGACAAACTCGCAGAAATAATAGGAAATTTATAGTCTAATCCCCTTAAAAGATTTTTTTGAATTATGAATCGTGAATTTTATAGCCGTCTCATATTTGAACTTTCACGCAAAGGGAGAAAAGGCTACAAATACCCTCAAAACAATCTTCCTGACGTGAAAATTTGTGACTGCATTGCACGCAAATCCAATTTGGAACTGCCGGAAGTTGACGAACCAACAGTTGTTCGCCACTACAATAATATGAGTAACAACAATTTCGGTGTAGACACAGGCTTTTATCCTTTAGGTTCTTGCACTATGAAGTACAATCCTAAAATAAACGAAGAAATGGCGTCTCACCCCGCTTTTGCACAGCTCCACCCGGACACACCGGCAAAAGCTGCTCAAGGTGCGCTTGAAGCATACTATATTCTGCAACAGTATCTTGCTGAAATCGGTGGTATGAGCGAATTTACGCTTAACCCCTACGCCGGTGCTCACGGAGAACTCACGGGACTTATGGTAATCCGTGCTTATCACAACAGTCGCAGCGACAGCAAACGCACAAAAGTGATTGTACCGGACTCCGCTCACGGAACGAATCCTGCAAGTGCTGCTGTAGCAGGACTTGAAATTGTGGAAGTAAAGAGTCGTCCGGACGGTACCGTTGATGTGGAAGACCTCAAACCTCTCCTTGACGACACTATCGCTGCTATGATGATGACAAACCCGAACACCCTCGGAATCTTTGAAAAAAATATTCCCGAAATTGCAGAACTTGTCCATGCGGCAGGTGCCTTACTCTACTACGACGGTGCAAACCTCAACCCTATGCTCGGTGTTGCTCGTCCCGGTGACATGGGTTTTGACGTGATGCACATAAATCTGCACAAAACGTTCTCTACTCCTCATGGAGGCGGTGGACCTGGTGCAGGTCCCGTAGGTGTAAGAAAAGGCTTGGAGCAATTCTTACCTAATCCTAAAGTGATACGCAAAAACGATGGAACATACGACCTTGTTTGCAATAATTCCGCACTTGGCAGAGTATCAAGCCACCTCGGCAATTATGCCGTTATACTCCGTGCTTTGAGTTATATTCTGTCTCTAGGGAAAGAAAACATAAAACTCGTGGGACCACTTGCCACACTCAATGCGAACTATGTGAAAGAAAAACTTAAAGACTTGTATCTCCTGCCTATTGAGGGTGTTTGCAAGCATGAGTTCGTATTTGACGGTCTTGCAGACAAATCCACAGGCGTGACTACTCTCAATGTAGCAAAACGTCTTTTGGACCACGGCTACCATGCTCCTACAATCTATTTCCCGCTCCTTTTCCACGAATCACTCATGATAGAACCTACGGAAACGGAATCGCTTGACACTCTTGACGATTTTATCGCCGTGATGCGTGACATTGCCATTGAGGCAAAGGAAAATCCGGAAATAGTGAAATCTGCACCTCACAACTGTCCTATCTCTCATCCTGATGACACAGAGGCTGCTCTTCACCCGATTGTAAACTACACGGAACTTACAGCAAACAAACAATGAACAGTTCAGACATAATAATAATCGGTGCAGGTCCCGGTGGCTACGAAATGGCTGCCGAGGCTGCTGCCGAAGGACTTACCGTTACACTCATAGAAAAAAGTGAACTCGGCGGCACTTGCCTCAATCGCGGTTGCATACCCACAAAAGCTCTCTGCCGCTCTGCAGAAGTGGCTTCCACCATTGCGGAATCTGCCGTTTTCGGAATAAAAGCGGAAAATATAAGCCTTGACTTCTCTGCTGCCGTTGCTCGCAAAAATGCTATCGTGGAGCAGCTACGAAGCGGCATCCAAATGCTACTCGGGAAGTGCAACGTAGTGAAAGGTGAAGCCGTTTTTGCCGACAAAAACATTGTGGAATGTAACGGAGAGCAATTTACCGCTCCAAAAATCGTAATTGCTACCGGCTCAAAGCCTTCACGCTTACCAATCATCGGTGCGGAACTTGCCATAGACAGCGATACTCTGCTTGATATGTCGGAACTACCCGAGAAAATTTGCATTATCGGCGGTGGTGTCATTGGTGTGGAGTTTGCTTACATTCTCAACTCTTTCGGAGTGGAGGTAACCATCGTGGAATACTGCAAAGAAATACTCCCTCCATTTGATAAAGACATTGCCAAAAGACTGAAAAACGTACTTTCAGGCAAAGGAATAAAAATCATCACTTCCGCAACCGTAACAGCAATAGAACCGGGGCTGAAAGTGACTTATGAAACAAAAGGCAAAACACTCTCAGTGGACACGGGCTGCGTACTTATGGCTGTGGGACGCACCCCGGTTATCCCTGCCGGAGCGGAAAAAATCGGTATAGAAATCGGACGTAAAGGCATCATCACAGACGAAAATTTTATGACCACAGTTCCCGGTATATATGCCATAGGCGATGTAAACGGCAAATGTATGCTCGCACACGCAGCTACCGCACAAGGTATGAAAGTGCTTGGCAAAGAAATAAATACGGCTATTGTACCTTCTGCCGTATTCACAATTCCGGAATGTGCTATGGTTGGCAAAACGGAAGAACAGTGCAAAGAGCAAGGCTTAGAGATTAAAGTTACCAAAACACTTTTCCGCTCAAATGGCAAAGCACTCGCCCTCGGTGAAACGGACGGAATTGTAAAAATGATTTCAGAAGCCTCCACAGGCAAAATCCTCGGCTGCCACATTTGCGGCCCACACGCTTCAGACATTATAACTGAAGTAGCACTTGCCATTTCCGCAAACCTCACCACTGCAGACATTGCGAAAACAATCCATTCTCACCCTACACTCTCCGAAGTGATTTCACTTGCAGCAAGATAACGGCATCCCGGTGAAAAGCTACCGGGATGCTATATATTTGAAACCTGTTTCATAATAATTGAATACTGTCTTTGCTACGTCAAACATGTTTGATAAGTCAGGAGAGGCAACCCCTTAACTATTCAATCACCCAATCTTCAATGGTGTGAGTTTCAGAATTGAAGTTAATGCCTACTTTTATTATTGGCAGTCCGGTGAGGGCGAAACGTGAGGGATAATTTTTCAGATTTATCTGATTCATAGCCGCTTCCGCGGATTTATTCAGTTTAAGTTCAAAGAGATAAAGTGCCTTGCCGGAGTTCATCACCATATCCACTCTGCCACGAGGTGTGCGTACTTCCACATCTACGTATCTGCCTAAAAGTGAGAAAATAACGTAAAGCATCTGCTGATAGTGACCTTCGTAATTCGTATTGTCGCATTGCGGAATAGTGAGCAGATATTCTTGAAGCAGACGGATCATTTCGTTCAAGTCTTCATTTTCAAGTGCCAAATACATTTCTGCAACAGTGGAAACACCTTTATAAGTATCTATTGCGATATAATTAGGTAAAAGGCTCTCCATCAAGCCTATACGAATTTCATTGTTTGGAATGTCAAGCGTGTAAAGATTTGCCTTGCTATTGTAATCTTTTATTGTCATATATCCTGACTGATAAAGCAATGGCATAATTGATGACATATTTTCCGTTGGTGCATCAAAGCCGGAAGCCATAACGTTTGAAGGCTTGAGCATTGACGGAATAACATTAAATTTCCTCATCATTTCAATTAGGAAAGTGGGAGTGCCGCTCTCAAACCAATAGCTCTTTAACATTCTATCTTGGAAGGCGTTAAGCAAACTGAACGGGTTGAAAATATCCGGTGAAGGCCATGAAAAATGGTATCCGTCATATTGTTTTTTGAGTTCCTCCATTGCCTCTTCTTGAGATATTTCCTGTGCTTTCGCAAAATCATCAAGATAGTCAGCCATTTGTGTCTTAATCTCGTCCTCACTGATGCCGCAAATAGTAGCAAAAGCAGGGTCCATAGATATATTTTTTAGGTTGTTCAGTTCGCTGAAAATGCTGAGTTGCGAAAATTTTGTGATACCTGTGAGGAAAACAAACTTAAGATATGGGTCACAATCTTTGAGAGGCGAATAGAAATTACGCATGATTTGGCGTAACTCATCTAATTTCACCGTTTCGTGAGCCACGTCAAGGAGTGGAGCATCATATTCGTCAATAAGCACCACAACTTGTTTGCCTGTTTGTTCGTAAGCGGTTTTTATCAAGTTTGACAGGCGTAGATTTGGGTCAATAATATCGGATTTCAGTCCGAATTTCTTTTCATTATCCTCTAAAATATAAAGGAGATATCTCACCAATTCATCTTTTGTCTTATGTTTGGAAGAAGCCATACTGAATTTCAGCACAGGGTACTCCGTCCAATCCTTTTCAACTGTATCTATGAACAAGCCTTTGAAAAGGTGCTTTTTGCCCTCAAAATACGCTTGGAGAGTGGAAACAAGAAGCGACTTTCCGAAACGCCTCGGGCGGCTCAGAAAGATGTATTTGCTGAGGTTTGTCATCTTGTAGATATATTCCGTCTTATCAACGTAAAGACAGTTTATATTCACAATTTCCTCAAATGTTTGCATGCCCACGGGCAGTCGCTTAAGTTTC
>SAMEA3663271__coassemble_122_pt1 | contig 41920 bp, 32 predicted proteins | sample SAMEA3663271__metabat2_low_PE_018 | metagenome-assembled genome bin SAMEA3663271 (sample SAMEA3663271) | pig gut metagenome | biome: pig gut; feature: pig-associated habitat; material: faeces | place: China | collected 2013
CTTGCTTTATGAGTTCTCCGCGTTTGCCAAGGCAAAGTGTCATAATAGGTCCGATATAGTCTGCGGCAGTGATGACTGAAGCACGGATATATGGTTCTTCAATACGTTCAATGAGTGTAAGGTCCGGCAGCCCAGAAGGGTTGTGTACCTCTGTCATAGCACCCTTTTTGTCATATACCTTATAAGAAACGTTTGGAACAGTGGTGATTACCTCCATATCAAATTCGCGACTGAGGCGTTCCTGCACAATTTCCATGTGTAGCAGTCCAAGGAAGCCGCAACGGAATCCAAATCCGAGTGCAGCGGAAGATTCCGGAGTAAATGTGAGTGAAGCATCGTTGAGCTGCAACTTTTCAAGTGAAGTGCGTAGATTTTCAAAGTCTTCTGTTTCAATAGGATAAACGCCTGCAAAAACCATTGGCTTCACTTCCTCAAAGCCATCAATGGCAGCGGAGCACGGACGTTCCACATGTGTGATTGTGTCGCCCACTTTTACTTCCTTTGAAGTTTTTATGCCTGAAATGATGTATCCCACATTACCGGCGGAGAGCGTTTTGCGAGGAGACATATCAAGTTTGAGTACACCAATCTCGTCTGCGTTGTACTGCTTTCCTGTGGCTACAAATTTTACGAAATCATTGCTGCTGATAGTTCCGTTTTCAATTTTGAAATATGCAATAATGCCGCGGAAGGGGTTAAAGACAGAGTCAAAAATGAGTGCTTGCAGAGGAGCATCGGGGTCGCCTACCGGTGCAGGAATACGCTCAATAATTGCTTGCAGTATTTCCGGAATACCTATGCCTGTTTTGCCACTTGCACGGATAATTTCATCGCGTTTGCAGCCGAGGAGTTCAATAATTTGGTCTTCCACCTCGTCCGGTTTAGCACTATCCAAGTCCACCTTGTTTATCACGGGGATTATTTCAAGGTCGTTTTCAATAGCCATATATAGGTTTGAAATGGTCTGTGCCTGAATACCCTGTGATGCATCTACAATAAGCAGTGCTCCTTCGCATGCCGCAATAGAGCGTGATACTTCATAGCTGAAATCCACGTGTCCCGGAGTGTCTATAAGATTTATGATATAGTTTTCTCCGTTTAGAGAATACTCCATCTGAATGGCGTGGCTCTTGATAGTGATACCCCTTTCCCGTTCCAAATCCATATCGTCAAGAACTTGTGCTTGCAAGTCTTTTTGAGCTATGGTGTGGGTGTATTCCAAAAGACGGTCGGCAAGTGTGGATTTGCCGTGGTCAATGTGTGCGATAATGCAAAAGTTTCGTATATTTTTCATCAATAATTCTGCTATATTTTTGCAAAATTACAATTTTTTTTGCAAAACACAAAGCGTCAAATGTTATACGGGTATTTGAAGTGGCAAAAAAAATACGGCGACACAATAATGTATCGCCGTTCAATTATAAATTTTGTCTCTTATTTAATCAAGTATTGTGAAGATATGGATTCATTTTTATGAACTCTGCTAATGGTGTCTGCAAAAAGACGTGCAACGGAGAGAATTGTAGTTTTTTTGCAGTCTTTCTTGAATGGAATGCTGTTTGTGAAAATCATTTCTTCAAGTCCACATTTATCTACTCTTTCAGATGCCGGGTCACTCATAATAGCATGTGAGCAAAGAGCTCTTACGGATTTTGCACCATTTGCGAGCATAAGATCCGCTGCTTTTGTGATAGTTCCTGCCGTATCTACCATATCGTCCACGAGGATTACATTTTTATCCACAACGTCTCCGATTACAGTCATAGTGGCAACAACATTTGCTTTCGCTCTTTGTTTGTGACAAAGTACCAAAGGTACGTTAAAATACTTCGCATAGCTATTGGCACGTTTTGCACCACCCACGTCAGGTGTGGCAATTACCATATCTTCAAGATTTAGCGACTGAATATAAGGAATAAATACGGATGAACCATAAAGGTGGTCAACAGGCACATTGAAGAATCCTTGAATCTGGTCTGCGTGCAAGTCCATAGTGATAACTCTATCAACTCCGGCTGCACTAAGCAAATCTACAACAAGTTTTGCTGCGATAGAAACGCGAGGCTTGTCTTTACGGTCTTGTCTTGCCCAACCGAAATACGGAATAACGGCAATAATTGATTTTGCAGATGCTCTTTTGGCTGCGTCAATCATCAGCAAGAGTTCCATCAGATTGTCTGTGGGAGGAAATGTGGAAACAACGAGGTAAACCTCGCATCCTCTGATAGACTCTTCAAAAGAAACTTCAAACTCACCATCAGCAAAGTGCTGAATGTTCATTTTTCCTAATTCGACACCAAGCTCCTGGCAAATCTCTTCTGCCATGTAGCGTGAATTTGTGCCGGCAAAAATCTTAAATGGAGGTAACATATAAAAATTTAATATGTATGTAGGTGGATTAAATTATAGTGCAAAGTTAATCATTTTGTTTCGCTTATCGGAATATTTGCAGTGTCTTTTTTAGAATTATTTTTTTTGACGTGTGCTATCTTCCACATTACTGCACTATTAGGCTCAATATGTGTGGAAAATGGTTTTTCCGTTGAGATACATTTTATTTCTTTTTTTCCACTCAGGAGGTCTGTTGCTTGTAGTTCTCCCTGTGGCATGCCAAGCATATCAAAGGCAAGTTTTGGAATATTTATTTCTATGTTTGTTTCGTTTGATGAAAAGTTTACAGCAATGAGAATTGTATCTTTTCCGGAACTACGAAGGTAAGCATATTGGCGATGAGGATTCAAGTGTGGATTATCGTAGTTTACGTACATCAAATCAAAAAACATTCCGTCTGAGATTGCTTTCTCTGCGTTGCAGATGCTGAGAATGTTTGCATAGAGCTTGCGGAGTTTTTTTTCTTTTGGCGTAAGTTTGGAAATACTTGGTTTTCCATCGTTCAGCCAGCGACGTAGAGTAGGGATACTCCAATAGTCAAAAATTGTGGTGCGTCCGTCATGTCCGCTGTATCCTTCAGCATCAGCAGCAGGTTCTCCAAGTTCCTGACCCATATATATCATCATTGGACCTGTTGAAATAGTGGCACTTACCACGAGTGAGGGAGTGACTACTTCTGCATTTCCGGCATATTGCGGAGATGCAAATCTCTGTTCATCATGATTTTCCAAGAAGTTCAGCATGTGAGCACCTATTCCGTCAACTGCTTGCCAGCAGTTTGTGATTTGTGCTGCGGAAATGTGTGAACATTGTATTCCGCGGAGAGTATCGTAAAGATTTACTTTGTCATAAAGATAGTCAAATCCGGCACGAGAGATAAAATCTCGGTAAAGACCAACATCGTATATCTCAGCAATAAAAGTGATTTCAGGATATTTTTCTTTTACGTTTGGAATAGCCCATTCCCAAAATTCCGTTGGCACCATAAATGCCATATCGCAACGGAAACCGTCAACACCTTTAGCAGCCCAATACCTTAATATATTGAGCATCTTGAACCATACAGCAGGTGTAGGTTCAAAATGGCGAGAACCATTTCCGTAGTCAATACCATAGTTGAGTTTTACGGTTTCGTACCAGTCATATTGTGAAGGAAATGCCGTGAAACAATCGTTTCCTGACGCTTTTGCGGGAAATTCCACGTATGCATCATCTCCGCTTCCCAAGTCTATGTTAGGAGCAAAGAGCTGACGAGGAATGTAGTAAAAATCGTTTTTTGGAGAAAAGAACATAGAATCATCGTCATTTACTCCAAAGTCTTCAATGCCGGAGGGTTTTGCATCGGAATGATATCTGCGTGCCAAGTGGTTTGGCACAAAGTCAATAATCACTTTCATACCGGCTTCATGTGTACGCTTAATGAGTGCTTCAAATTCCTCTATGCGTTTTTCCACATCAACGGCAATATCCGGGTCTATATCGTAATAGTCGCTGATAGCGTAAGGGCTTCCGGCTTTTCCTTTCACTATATGAGGGTTATCCGGAATAATTCCGTATGTGGAGTAATCAGTCGCATGAGCATGCTCAATCACACCTGTAAACCATACGTGTGTCACACCAAGTTCCTTAATGGATTTTAGAACTCGGGGTGTGATATCATTCATTTTTCCTACTCCGTTTTGCTCAATGTCACCATTAGGTACGCAAGTTTCACATTTATTTGAGAACAATCTGGGAATAAGTTGATAAATGATGGGTTTCATATAGTGAATTTTTGAATAGACAGTTTTATATATGGCACAAAGTTACGTAATATTTTCATAATTAGGAATAACATTCTTGAAAATTTCTTTTATTTGCAATAATTGCAGATAATAAACGTTAATATATTATTGTGAACATTATTTAAAGAATACAATGAACTTCAAGCATATATTTTTCACTCTTTTGATGTTATTTTCTTTTCAGTCATCTTTTTGCCGTGAGGTGAAAATCCATGGTAAGATTACAGACGAGAAAAAAGAAGCGTTGGAATTTGTTACTGTTGGTGTTAGCGGAACTGCTATAGGTACTATGTCTAAAGCAGACGGTAGTTTTTATTTCTCCGCTCCGTATAACGATACTATATGTGTTACTTTTTCATGTATAGGCTATGTTAAAGTGGAAAGAAAACTTATTGACGCTGACAATGATGTGACTCTGAATATTGTTATGCAGCCAACATCTACGCAGCTCTCTGAAGTGGAAATTACAGACTTCAAAAAGCAGACGGATCAAATGCAAACTATCAGTAGTGAAGCCGGAAAACTGATGCCCAATGTTTCAGGAAACGGAGTGGAAGGTATGCTTACAACACTTGCCGGGGTGAGCAGTTCAAATGAAATGTCATCGCAATATTCCGTTAGAGGCGGTACTTTTGATGAAAATTCCGTGTATATCAACGGAGTGGAGGTATATCGACCTCAACTCGTTGCCTCCGGACAACAAGAAGGTTTGAGTATTATCAATTCGGACCTTGTGAAATCAATAGCCTTTTCCACAGGTGGTTTTTCTGCAGAATATGCCGATAAAATGTCATCTGTATTGGATATTGCGTATCGTGAACCTGAATCGCTTGAAGGCTCTCTATCAATGAGCCTTATGGGAGGTTCGCTTTCGTTTGGTCAACATGCGGGAAAATTCAGTCAATTGCATGGAATCCGATATAAAAGAAACTCTTCTTTGCTTAGTTCTATGGATACAAAGGGTGAATATGACCCGAGTTTTTTTGACTATCAGACAAACCTAATTTATCGTCCGGCACAAAAGTGGAAGATCTCCTTTTTAGGCAATGTTGCCATAAATAATTATAAGTTTGTACCGGCATCGCGAACCACAAACTTTGGTACTTCTACGGATGCAAAACAGTTCAAAGTCTATTTTGATGGTATGGAAAAAGATAAGTTTGAAACGTGGCTTGGTGCATTGAGCATAGACTATGTTCACTCAAAATCTACAGGTTTGAGTCTTATAGCGTCCGGTTACATAACAAATGAACTTGTGGCATACGATATACTTGGGGAATATTGGCTTGACCAAGCAGGAACAACGGGTACAGGGTCTTCAGGAAATGCCGTAGGAGGTGAACTTGGTGTGGGACGTTACCATGAACATGCACGTAACAGGCTTAGAATGAGTGTAGTGTCTTTTGGATTTAAAGGATATCAAGGAATAGGAGAACATAATATTACATACGGTGCAACACTCAGTTTTGAAAAAATCAAAGAACGTTCCAGGGAATACGAATTGCGTGACTCTGCAGGCTACACTTTGCCATTCAATCCAAATGCCATAGAAATGGTTTATAACCTTTCTTCAGTGCATTGGTTGGAATCCAAAAGGCTTACAGGGTACGTTCAAGACACATACAAATTGCCTCTTGAAGCAGGATTGCTGAGCATAAATGGTGGTGTAAGAATGAGTTACTGGGGTTTCAATAAGGAATTTCTTGTATCTCCGAGGGCGAACGTATCTTTTGTGCCGGAAAAGAATTCCGCTTGGACAATGCGTTTTGCAACCGGCATTTATTATCAAAGTCCGTTTTACAAAGAATATCGTCAACCTGTTGTTGATGCTTACGGGAATATAAATATCCATTTGAATAACGATATAAAGTCGCAACAGAGTCTGCATTTTATTTTTGGAACAGACTACACTTTCCGTGCTTACGGACGTCCATTCAAACTTTCAGGTGAGCTCTATTATAAAAAACTTAATGACCTGATACCTTATGAGATAAATAACCTGAAAGTTGTTTACACCGGTCTAAATGAGACTTCCGGTTACACAGCGGGACTTGATATGAAACTTTTTGGACAATTCGTGCCAGGAAGCGATTCTTGGATAAGTTTCTCGCTTATGAAGACTAATGAAAATCTGAATGGTGTTGATGTTCCTCGTCCTACAGACCGCCGATATAGTTTTGCAATGTATTTTACGGATTATTTCCCCAAAATCCCTCGACTCAAGTTCAGTCTCAAGGCAATTTTCTCAGATGGACTGCCTACTACTGCTCCTCACACAACACGCGACCAAGGGTATTTCCGTGCTCCGGCTTATAAACGTTTGGATATTGGTCTTTCATACGCTCTTTTACCGGAACTCAAAGAGGGAGAAAAACGAAATGGTTTTTGGAATTGTATTAAATCAGCTTGGCTCGGACTTGACGTGTTTAATCTTTTGGATATTTCCAACGTTTCCGGTTATTATTGGGTAACGGACGTGAACAAAATCCAATATGCAGTTCCGAATTATCTTACTCGTCGCCAGCTCAATGTCCGCCTTACTATTGATTTTTAGAATAATAGGAAGAATCTAAGGCTGTTTTTAATGCATTTTTTACAAAAAATCAAATAGAATGGTCGGATTACCGTTTTTTTTGCGTAAATTTGCAAAATAATTTAACTAAAGACAAATAAAGCAGAGAATAAATCAAAAGATTCTTCTTCTAAATTATGAAACGATACTTGGCAATAGCAATAATAGCTTTGGCTTTTGCAAGTTGCAGAGCCCCCCAAAATGTAACCTATATGGACGATGCTGAATTAATGTCCAAGGCAGAACTTGCCACCATTAATCCTCTTACTGAACCCACATACAAGCCGGGAGACCTTTTGAATATAGATGTTACAGCTTCCACTTACGAAGCAGTAGAAGTATTCAATAAAGGAAGATACATAAATTATGAGGGTGTAATTCAAAGAAACGGACAAGACAACACTAAGTATTATTTGGTTGACATAAATGGAGATATTGATTTCCCGCTTATAGGCAAAATCCATGTGGGCGGTTTGTCCAGAACAGAAGTGATAGAAATTATTGCTACTTCCATTTATCCTAAATATATAAAGGAAATGCCTACTGTTGATGTTCGACTTATGAACTTTAGTGTAACCCTTATCGGTGCAGTGAATGGAGTAGGTGTAGTGACAAGTGACAACGAAAGAATGACTATTTTTGAAGCTCTTGCCAAGTCAGGTGACCTTAACTTGCGAGGTGAGCGTGAAAGCGTAAAGATTCTCCGTACTTTTGCAGACGGAACACGTGAAATAGCTGTACTTGACCTTCACGACAAGAGTATTTTGACCTCTCCGTATTATAATTTGCAGCAAAATGATTTAATATACGTTATTCCAAACCGAGCTATGAGACAAGGAGCTTGGCAGATGTCTCCGGCTGTTAGTGCAGTATCTACTGTTGTTGGAAGTATTTCCGGAGTTATTGCTCTCGTTCTTACTATTATTAATCTTTAATCTTATTCTCTGTCTATGGCAAAAAGTACAGATAATAATGACGAAAAAAAGTCCGTTTTAGACGATTCGTTTGATGTTACAGGTTTATTGCTCGACTATTTGAGCAATATAAAGTATTTTATACTTTGTTCTGCCATTTGTTGTGGAGTGGCTTATTATCTTTATTCTACCAAAACTCCAATGTACAATGTTGCAGCCTCAATTTATCTTAATAATGATTCTCAATCATCAGGAAGTTTTGCTCTTAATGCCAATCCGGATGCACTCCTCGGACCTACAGGTTTCCTTGATGAAACAGAAATTGAGATGCTCAAATCAAGAAATAGTATTGTAAATATTGTAGATACACTCGGACTTGTTTACCAATATTACAAAGTTGGTAAATTTAAGGATGAACCTTTATATGGTAATAATCCGGTTGTGGCTGAAATGTCTCAGGCGGATTTGATTAACCTCAGTTCGCCAATTCAATTTAATATCCGGGAGTATGAAGGTAAATATAAAGTTTTACTAAAAACAAATTACCATGGTATAACCAATGATAAAGAATTTGTAACATCACTCCCTGCAATAGTACATACCCCTCATGGTGATGTAAAGCTTTCTCTCTCAAAAATTGCATCAAGATTTGATGGTGAGCAGAAAATAGTTATTGATAGGAGACTCAGTGTTGCACAAAGAATTTCGTCCGGTCTCACCATTGCTTATTCTCCTAATTCAATGACTATTATAAAGATAATATACAGCACACCTATCATTCCTATGGGTGAAGATATTATCCGTGCACTTGTAGATTTATACAATAAAAATATCATTGAAGAAAAGAATCGTTCCGCAGTTCAAACGGAGGAATTTATCTTAGATCGTCTTGTGATGATTTCAGGTGAACTTAAAGATGTGGAGCAGAAATTGGAAAATTATAAGCGAGACCATAATATTGCTACTTCTGTGGAAAGTCAGGCTGCCATCTATTCATCAAAAACAGATGCCACTGCAGAGCAGTTAGACCAAATGGACCTTCAACTTCAACTTCTTGATGAGGTGAATACAGCTGTTCTACGTCAAAATGACTATAGCCCTATTGTACAAATTTGCGATGACGCGGAACTTTCCTCACTTATTGACCAATACAACAAGAAAGTTGCTCAACTGCAACGAACTTTGGAAACCGTTACGAATGACAACCCGCTTGTAGTGAAGATGAAAGATGATATCTCACGAGAAAAAAGCAAACTTATTCAGGCTATTCGTTCAGTAAAGAATAATCTTTTGGCACGTCGCCGTGCAATTTCAAGTAAGAATACGGAAAATTCAGGCAAACTTGCTACTGTTCCTACCATAGACAAGGGTCTTCAAGAAATTTTTCGCGAGCAACAGGTAAAGGTAAATATTTACACGTTCCTTTTGCAACGTAGAGAAGAAATTGCTCTCCAGAAGGCACTTGCAACACCAACAGCTTATCTAATCGACTCTCCACTTGGTGTGGGTCCGATTTCTCCAAAGTTATCCTCTCATATTGGTATAGGCTTGATTATCGGTTTGCTAATACCGGCTTTGTTAATACTCTTGATTAGGCTCATATTCCCTGTTTTTAAGGATAAAGATGAACTCAAACGTGCTACAGATGTAAATATTTTAGGTGAAATTTCTCACATAAATGATGACGTTTCCGGAGTAGTTATTAAAGAAAATTCTGAGGATAATGCAACTGAGTTAATAAAACTTTTGAGGGTGAATATAGAAATGGTACTTAACGGATTGGGCAAGGATAAAAATGTGATTCTTGTTACTTCTACCATATCCGGTGAAGGAAAATCATTCTGTGTGGCAAATATTGCGGCAGCATTTGCTCTTAAGGGAAAGAAGGTGTTAGTATTAGGAGCAGACATCCGCCGTCCTGTAATTCACCGCTTATTCCATGTGGTTAGAGAACCCGGTCTTACAAATTTCCTTATGGAAAATATTACTGACTATCACGAACTTGTTAAATCCTGTGACATAAGTCCAAATTTATCTATTATCACTACGGGGCCTATTCCTCCAAATCCCAATGAGTTGCTCTCGAACGGTAGACTTTCTGATTTATTGGCAAGTGTGAGAAAAGAGTATGATTATATTTTTGTAGATACAGCACCGGTCGGTATTATTTCCGATACACTTACAATTTCTCACCTTTCAGATATGCAACTTTACGTTGTGCGTGCAAGCTATACCAAGCGAAATTGCATATCTATAATGAAATCTGAAATTTCAAGCGGTCGTTTGAATCACTGCTACTTGATACTAAATGACGTAAATATCACCTCCAGTTCATACTCATATCGTAAATATGGCAATTACGGACATTACGGAAACTATAGTTCCGGTTATGGGTATGGTTACGGAACTAAAAGAAAGAAGAAAAGTTGGTGGCGACGTTTGTTCAAAAAGAATATTAAATGACGGTTAAATGGATTGAATTCAATGGCGTCAAGATGTGCTATTCCGTCTGTGGCGAAGGACCTGCATTGATTTTAATGCATGGTTGGGGGTGTAACAAATCCACTGTAGCTTCGATTGAGAGAATCGCATCACAAACGCATACCGTCTATAATGTAGATTTCCCGGGTTTTGGCAACTCTACAGAGCCTGATGTAGTCTGGGGAGTAGAGGAATACACGCAGATTATTGAGAACCTTGTAAAGGTAGAAAAAATTTCTGAGCCGGTTCTTGTCGGTCACTCATTTGGTGGTCGCGTTGGATTACTGTATTCTTCAAGAAATGAGGTTAGTAAACTTATTCTTGTTGATGCCGCCGGGGTAAAACCTCGGCGTTCGTGCAGTTATTATTGGAAGGTGTATTCTTTTAAGTTTGCCAAATGGTGTGTCAAATTCTTTTGCAGCAAGGAAAAGGCTGAAACAATAATAAACAAGATGCGAGCACGCCATGGCTCAAGTGATTATTCAGGAGCTTCACAAATGATGCGTGCTATACTTAGCAAGGTCGTAAATGAAGACTTAAAGAATGTTATGCCATTGATTAAAGCTCCAACACTTTTGATTTGGGGTGAAAATGACACGGCAACACCGCTAAAAGATGCAAAAATTATGGAAAAAATCATTCCTAATGCCGGCTTGGTTTCTTTTCCCGGTTGTGGTCATTATAGTTTTTTAGACAATCCCATGGGATTTTCTGCAGTTTTGCAGAGTTTTCTTAAATCATGATATAGAGATATGAATCAGATAGACTTATTATTCATTTTCACAGTAACACTTTGTTTTGTTTCATCGTTGAGCCTCATTATGGTTCTCCGAAGAGATTTAATGATGCTTCAGCAAAATTCATATAGAAAAGACCGATATGTGAAATGGATAAACAGTAGTGGGGAAACAACTACTTTCCGTCGTATATTCACTATTATTTCTTTATTTCTACTTCTTGCATTTCCACGCTTGACTCTCATTATTTATCCCATAGTGAGCATAATCTGCATTTGGAATTTTCTTGATTTGCTTTTTGCAAAGTATAAAAAACCGCTTGCAATGACGAGTCGAGCTAAAAGATTGTTTATTACGTCTTTAGCCATTGTTTCTGTCATCATAGTTGTAGGATATATATTTGCCGAAGAAATATGTATTTTACCAATACTGCTTCTTGCTTTGGCTATACTGTCACCATTTGTGACAATCTTATCACTAATCATACTCAGTCCTGTAGAAAGTGCAATAAATCGCAAGTATTATAACGAGGCTTCTGCGATACTCAAATCTATGCCTAAACTGAAAATTATTGGAATTACAGGAAGTTATGGAAAAACAAGTACGAAACATTATCTTCACAGAATACTTTCAGAACAATATGACGTGATGATGACACCGGGTAGCTATAATACTACCCTCGGAGTTATCCGAACAGTCAGAGAGTACCTTAAACCCTACAATGAAGTTTTTATTGTGGAAATGGGTGCAAAGCAGATAGGGGATATAAAGGAAATATGCGATTTGGTACACCCTGAAATTGGTATAGTTACTGCGGTGGGTGAGCAGCATCTTGAGTCATTCAAAACTATTGAGAATGTACAAAAAACAAAGTTTGAACTCATTGACAGTTTGCCGAAAAATGGTTTTGCCGTAGTAAACAATGATTTTAAGTATGTTAGAAATAGAGAAGTTGTCAATGTGGAGTCCGTTCGCTATTCTGTTTCAGACAAAGCTCCCAAAGGCTACCGGGCAGACAATATAATTTATAACCCGTATGGTACTGATTTTGACCTTATTACACCTAAAGGCGAGACTATACATTTTTCTACTCCTCTTCTTGGAGAATGTAATATTTCCAATCTATTAAGTGCTATAGCCGTGGCTCTTTATCTAAATGAACCCATAGAAAAAATTTGCTATGCAGTCAGTCACATAGAACAGGTAGAACACAGACTCAGTAGAAAGATTACACCCGGAGGAATCACTATTATTGATGATGCCTTTAACTCCAATCCTGACGGCTCACGTATGGCATTGGACGTGTTGAAGCAGATGAAAACCGGGAAGAGAATTGTGGTTACCCCAGGAATGATAGAACTTGGTGAGAAACAATACGAACTTAACAAAGCCTTTGGTTCACACATAGCGGAATCCGCAGATATTGCTATAATTGTGGGTAAATATAATAGAGAAGCCATTGTGGAAGGTATAATGACAAAGGCATTTGATGAGAATAATCTATTCACTGTTGACTCTTTTGCTCAAGCACAAGCATTGCTTACACCTATGCTTACAAAGGGTGATATAGTGTTGTATGAAAACGATTTACCTGATACATATAAATAAAAACTAATATATACAAGGTACTAAAGATGAAAACAAATATTGGAGTTTTTTTCGGTGGACGTTCTACAGAACATGAAATCTCCGTGATTTCCGCATCACAAGCTATGCACGCCATAAATCGTGAAAGATTTGACGTTACTCCTATATATATCACGAAACAAGGAGAATGGTACACCGGTGATGCACTATTCGAAGTGGCAAATTATAGACATACCGATGATTTGCTCAAAAAATGTGAGAAGGTATATATGAAGCCTATCTATGGAGACTATAATCTGTATAAGGCAAAAAAATCATTCTTTGGAAGTGATGTTTTATCTACTTTGGACGTTGTAATTCCGGTTCTTCATGGTTCAAATGGTGAAGACGGAATCTTTGAAGGCGTTCTTGAAACTATCGGAATCCCATATGCCGGTTGCAATACATTATCCTCCGCAAACGGAATGGATAAAATCACCATGAAGATGATTCTTGCAGCAAACGGAATCCCTGTTGTGGATTATGTTTGGATGACTGACAAGGAATGGTTTGCAAAGAAAGATGTAATTATTGAAAAAATTGAGTCGCAAATAGGTTATCCTGTTATTGTGAAACCTGCAAATCTCGGTTCAAGTGTAGGAATCAGCCGTGCATCAGATAGAGCGGAACTTATTGAATGTATTGCAACTGCAGAAAAATATTCTTCACGTATTATTGTTGAAGATATGGTGGAAAATCTCCAGGAGATAAACTGTTCCGTGCTTGGTGATTGCGATGACTATCAGATGTCCGTTCTTGAAGAACCCATAAAAACAGGTGATTTCCTCTCATACGAAGATAAATACATGGGCGGCACCAAGGGAGCAAAAGGTATGCAAGCATCTCAGAAACGAATTCCTGCAGAGTTGCCGGAAGATGAAACTAATCGCATAAAATTCCTTGCGGGTGAAACTTTTCGTGTCCTTTCCTGCCATGGAGTAAGCCGTGTTGACGTGATTGTGGATAGCAAAACGCGTGATATTTATGTGAATGAAATTAACACAATTCCCGGTTCTCTCTCTTTTTACCTTTGGGAAGCAACCGGTCTTTCTTTTGAAAAACTTATGGAGAAACTTGTGACACTTGCAATAAAACGCAAACGTGAACAGACGCATAAAACCGTTTCTTATGACCAAAATATCTTCTCACTTGGCGGTGTTAAGGGCGGAATTAAAAAATAAGTGTTACAATAAGGTGGTTGAGAGGGAAAAATTTTGTATATTTGCACTCATAAAATGGGTGGTTGACAGCTATGAAAGTGGTTGCCCGTATATAAGTGTTTGAATGTCAAAATGTTTGACCTTAATATTAAAAAAACCATAAAGACAAAAACGATACATTAAATAAAAATTATGATATCATTAGACATTTTTGGAATTCAGAACAACGCATTGCTCGTTGTGGTGGCTCTGCTGACAGGAGTTGCACTTGTAGCGTTAGCAATGTGGCTTGCAGGGTTAATTTCCCCTCGCTCATTCAATCCGCAGAAAGGAGAAGCATACGAATGTGGTATTCCTACCAGAGGAAACTCAATGACAAGATTCAGTGTAGGATATTATTTGTTTGCAATCCTTTTTTTAATGTTCGATGTTGAAACGGTATTCTTGTTTCCATGGGCTGTAAAAGTAAGAGAACTTGGAACAGACGGTATTATCAGCATCGCAGTGTTCTTCTCAATATTAGTGCTTGGCTTGGTATATGCTTGGCGTAAAGGTGCACTGGAGTGGAAATAATCAATAAAAGAAAGGACAAGCAGTGGAAGAAATTACAACAAAAAGCATGCCTTACGAGGCATTTAAGGATAACGAGTATATAGAAAAACTCGTAGAGGAATTGCGTGCGAACGGAACAAACGTTATCGTAGGCACTTTCGATAAACTTATCAACTGGGGGCGGTCTAACTCTATCTGGCCTCTTACTTTCGCCACCAGTTGTTGCGGTATAGAATTTGTGTCGCTCGGTGCGGCTCGATTTGATATGGCGCGTTTTGGCTGGGACGTGGCTCGTGCCTCCCCACGTCAAGCGGACTTTATGATGGTTGCCGGAACAATCGTGAATAGAATGGTGCCGGTATTCCGTCGTTTGTATGACCAGCTTGCAGAACCTAAGTATGTTATTGCATGTGGTTCGTGTGCTATTTCCGGTGGTCCGTTCCGTAAGTCTTACCATGTGGCTAAAGGAATTGAGGAAATAGTTCCGGTTGATGTTTTCGTGCCGGGTTGCCCTCCGCGTCCGGAAGCTATGATTTATGGAATAATGCAGCTTTCACGCAAAATAAAAGTAGAAAAATTCTTTGGAGGCGTTAATCGTCAGGAAAATCGTGAAGAATACTTGAATGCTCACCCAATTGAAGAACAAAACTAATTCGACTAACCCCATATACATTAATTATAGATTATGGCAAATATTCAAGACAAAATAGCCAAGTTGTTCCCTGAAGCAACATTTGAGGAAGGCGAATTTTTGTTGATTAATATACCTGATGAAAAGTTGCATGACCTTTGCAAAACTCTTCGAGATGATTCAGAATTGAGTTTTGACTATTTGGTTACAATAGTAGGTATGGATTGGACTGATTCATTAGGCTGTGTATATTATTTAGCATCAACTAAGAATAATACTTATGTTTCCGTTAAAGTAAGCACTACAAACCGTGAGAATCCTACCATCACCTCTGTTTCTGATTTATGGAGAATTGCAGGTACTCTTGAACGTGAAGTTTACGATTTTTATGGTATTATTTTTGTTGGAAACCCGGATATGCGTCGTCTTTTCCTGAATATTGATTGGAAAGGCTTCCCACTCCGTAAGGATTATGATACAAACCCGGAACTCAATCCGGTTTCTATTGAAAACGAACGTCAAAGCGATGATACTTTTGAATATTCACTTGATGACAAGGGAAATCTCGTGAAGAAAGTAAACAAAGTATTTGAAGAAGGAGATTTCGTTGTGAACATTGGTCCACAGCACCCTGCAACTCATGGCGTCCTTCGTTTTAGAACCGCAGTTGACGGTGAGACTATCAAAAAAATTGACGTTTATATGGGTTATATCCACCGTGGAGTGGAAAAACTATGTGAAAATCTCACTTATCCGCAGACTCTCCACTATATGGACCGTCTTGACTATTTCTCTGCACACAACTATCACCATGGCTTGTGTCTTTGTATTGAGAAAGCAGCAGGTATTGAAGTTTCACGCCGTGTTCAGGTAATCCGTGTCCTTATGGACGAACTTTCACGTATCGCTTCTCACTGCTTGTTTATCGGAACATATTGTATGGACCTCGGTGCAACAACAATGTTGTTCTATACGCTCCGTGTTCGCGAACAAATTCTTGACATTATGGAAAAGACATGCGGTGCACGAATGACGTTTAACTATTCTTGCATAGGTGGTGTAATGCAAGATTTACATGAAGATTTCGTTAAGGACGTTAAGGAACTTCTCGCAATTCTTCCTGCAAACATCAAGGAGTACAACAAAATTTTCACAGGAAACATCATTGCAAAGAATCGTATGATTGGTGTTGGTGTTTTAAGTCGTGAAGATGCTATTTCTTATGGTATTACAGGTCCTTCAGGCAGAGCTTCCGGTTGGGCATGCGATATTCGTAAGATAAATCCTTATAGTGTTTATTCTGAACTTGATTTTGAGCAAGTTACAGCAGAAGAAGGTGACTCAATGGCACGCTTCAAATGTCGCTTGAAAGAAATTGAGCAGTCTGCACATATCATAGAGCAACTTATTGACAACATTCCGGAAGGTGAAATTTGTGCAAAAGTGCCAAAAGTACTTAAATTGCCTGTAGGTCATTGGTTCCAACTTGTTGAAGGTTGCCGTGGTGTGTTTGGTGTTTATATTGAAAGCAATGGAACAACATCACCGTATCGCTTGAAGATTGCACCTCCATGTTTGAATCTTGCAGCTGTTGTGAATCATATTACCAGTGGCAGCAAGATTGCGGATCTTATTACAATAGGAGGTTCTTTAGACTATATTGTTCCGGATATGGACAGATAAGGGACACACAAAAAAACTATAAAAGAAATCAGTAAACACAACATTACACATATTTAGATTATGTTTGACTTTTCAATAGTAACAAACTGGATAGATGCTTTACTTAACGGTTTTATGCCGGGTTGGCTTGCCACAACAGTTGAGTGTGTCTTAATAGGAGTAGGTCTTTTATTGGCATACGCATTATTAGCTCTGTTCTATATTTATTTTGAACGCAAAGTATGTGCTGCTTTTCAGTGCCGTTTAGGTCCGAACAGAGTAGGTCCTTGGGGTGTTCTCCAAAGCTTTGCGGATATGTTTAAGATTCTCATTAAGGAGCTTATTACTCTGAATAATATTGATAAATTCCTTTTTGCCCTTGCACCATATCTTGTAATCATAGCGTCTATGATGTCTTTTGCAGTGCTTCCATGGGGCAAAGGACTTCAGATTATTGATTTCAATATCGGTATTTTCTTCTTGATAGCCGTTTCTTCAATCGGAGTTCTCGGAATCCTTCTTGCAGGTTGGTCCAGTAACAACAAGTTTACACTCATTGGTGCATTGCGTTCTGGTGCTCAAATGGTAAGTTATGAACTTTCAATAGGATTGTCTGTCCTTACAATGGTGGCATACGCAGGCACGATGTCTGTAACAGGAATAGTTGAGGCTCAAGCAGATGGTTGGTTTATCTTTACAGGTCATATTCCTGCAATTATTGCCTTTATCATCTACCTTATTGCCGGGACAGCAGAAACAAATCGTGGTCCGTTTGACCTTCCTGAGGCAGAAAGTGAGTTGACCGCTGGTTATCACACAGAATATTCCGGTATTCACTTCGGTTTCTTCTATCTTGCAGAATATCTGAATTTGTTTATCGTTTCAGGTGTAGCATCACTTCTTTTCCTTGGTGGTTGGATGCCGCTCCATATTTCAGGTTTAGATGGATTTAACCAAGTAATGGATTATATTCCGAGTGTTGTATGGTTCATTGGTAAGGCGATATTTGTATCATTCTTTATCATTCAGTTCAAGTGGACCTTCCCGCGTTTGCGTATTGACCAACTTCTTGCACTTGAATGGAAGTATCTCTTGCCGATAAATCTTGTGAATCTCGTACTGATGGTAATTGTAATTATTTACGGTTTACACTTCTAATAAATGTGATTTTTAGTTGTTGTTGGTGAATAATATCATTTTTACCGAAATTTTGGCTAAAAAATTACCGAACATCAGTTACTTATGATTGTTATAACTTAAAGAATAAAACAAAATAAAATAATTAACCACCTTGATATCAAATCCACTTCGATATGAGTGAGAAATTTGGAAAAATAGCACAAGTAATCGGTCCGGTAGTGGACGTTACTTTTGACGATGAACAGGGAGGAATACCTCCAATCTATACAGCACTGAAAGTGAGTCGTCCAACCGGTGACTTAATACTTGAGGTTGAGCAGCATATCGGTGAAGACACAGTACGCTGTGTGGCTATGGATAGCACTGATGGCTTGCAACGAGGAATGAAAGTTGCAAATATGGAGCGTCCTATAGCAGTTCCGACGGGAGACCAAGTTAAAGGTCGTCTTTTCAACGTTATCGGCGATGCGATTGACCACTTACCGGAAATCACTACGGATAGTGTCCGCCCTATCCACCAACCTGCTCCGGAATTTGATGACCTTACTATCGGAACTGAAATCCTTTATACCGGAATTAAAGTCATTGATTTGCTTGAACCTTATAGCAAAGGTGGAAAAATCGGTCTTTTCGGTGGTGCCGGTGTAGGTAAAACCGTGCTTATCATGGAGCTTATCAATAATATTGCCAAGGGACATAATGGTTTCTCTGTATTTACCGGTGTAGGTGAACGTACTCGTGAGGGTAATGACTTGCTCCGTGAAATGATTGAGAGCGGTGTCATGAAGTATGGCAAGAAGTTTGAGGAAGGTATGGAACGCGGAGAGTGGAATCTTGAGGACGTTGACATGGAACAAGTTAAGCAGTCACAAGCAACGCTCGTGTTCGGTCAGATGAATGAGCCGCCCGGTGCTCGTCTTCGTGTAGCACTTTCCGGACTTACTGTTGCAGAACAGTTCCGTGACCAAGATGGTGGTGGTAAAGATATACTTTTATTTATTGACAATATCTTCCGTTTCACTCAAGCAGGTTCTGAGGTTTCCGCACTTCTCGGACGTATGCCGTCTGCTGTAGGTTATCAGCCGACACTTGCTTCTGAAATGGGAACACTCCAAGAACGTATTACGTCAACTAAAAACGGTTCTATCACATCAGTTCAAGCAATCTATGTGCCTGCCGATGACTTGACAGACCCGGCTCCGGCTACAACATTCAGCTTCCTTGATGCTACAACTGTGCTTAGCCGTAAAATTTCTGAGCTTGGAATTTATCCTGCGGTTGACCCCCTTGAATCCACATCACGTATTCTCGACCCGAATATTATTGGAGAAGAACACTACAATGTGGCTCAAGCAGTTAAACAGCTTCTTCAAAAATATAACGAATTGCAGGATATTATCGCAATTCTCGGTGTTGACGAACTTAGCGATGAAGACAAATTGGTAGTGGCTCGTGCACGTCGTGCTCAGAGATTCCTTTCGCAGCCATTCCACGTTGCAGAACAGTTTACCGGTCTCCCCGGTGTAATGGTGCCGCTTAGTGAAACAATCCGCGGATTCAAGATGATTCTGAATGGTGAAATGGATCAATATCCGGAACAAGCATTCCTCAATGTAGGAACTATTGATGAGGCTATAGAGAAAGGCAAGAAAATGCTTGCTGAAGTAAAATAATATCATTTAATCTGAATTATGATACTACGAGTGATATCAGCAGAAGAAACGGTTTTTGAAGGAGATGTGATTTCCGTCACTTTACCCGGCGAAAAAGGTTCGTTTATGGTGTTACAAAACCATGCATCAATTGTGTCCACGCTTGTTAAAGGTAAACTTGCTTATGTGCCATCTCAAGGAGATGTTTGCGAACAGCAGATAAGTGGCGGAATTGTAGATGTTGACAATAATGTAGTGTCAGTTTGTATATTTTGAGCAGATGAAAAAAATTATTTTCGGCATAGTAGCGGCGGTAATAGTGTTTCTTATGGCTTTAGGCTATAGTGACGCTATGCACAGCAATGCAGAACATTCATCGGAAGGAGGCTTGCCGGAGGTTAATCCGAAAGAAATAATTTTCGAGCACCTTGGTGATGCCTATGGCTGGGAATTGCCATTTGCTCATCATCGTCGTATTCCACTTCCGATAATTGTAATCGGAACAGATGGTTTCCATATGTTTTCTTCTTCGCGAGTAGCTCACGGTGAGGAATACAAAGATGGAGTAGCAACATTTGTCATTCCTGTAGAAGGGGAGTATAAGGGCAAAGTAGTGGAAATTGTTAATGGGCAACAGGTTAAGCCATACGATATTTCTATAACTAAAAACGTGCTTGCTGTGTTTATCACACTTATCCTCTTGATTTGGTGTGCATTATGTCTCGTGAAATTCTACAAGAGGGAAGGTAATAAGGCACCTCGTGGTTTTACTGGTGCCTTTGAGTCTATTGTGACATTTATTTATGATGGTGTCATTAAATCCACTCTTAAGGAAAATGCACGTCGTTTTGCTCCATATCTTCTGACAGTGTTCTTCTTTATTTTCTTGATGAACTTGTTGGGGCTTATAGTAATTTTCCCGGGCGGTGCAAACCTTACGGGTAATATAGCAGTGACAATGACGCTTGCACTTATGACATTTGGTGTAACAAATATTTTTGGTACAAAGCATTATTGGAAAGACATTTTCTGGCCGGATGTGCCTATGTGGCTCAAGTGTCCGTTACCTATAATGCCTATTATTGAATTATTTGGAATTTTCACAAAGCCTGCAGCACTCACAATCCGTCTTTTTGCCAATATGATGGGTGGACACATGATTGTGATTGTGCTGACTCTTCTAATCTTCATTTTCGCAGGAGTAGGGGGGTATGCAGTTGGTGGTGCTACAGCTGTGGTTTCAGTAGCATTCTCTATATTTATGTTGCTTATTGATGTGCTTGTGAGCTTTATCCAAGCGTATGTGTTCACAATGCTTTCCACAATATTTATATCTTTGGCACAAGAAAATCCTCATACAGAGCATAAATAAAACAGACTTTAATAGAAACAAATAAAAATATTTATAAAAATAACAAATCTAAAAAAACATTACAACTATGTTAGCAATGATTTTAGCAGCAGTAGAAGCACTTCTTGGTTTAGGTGCAAGTTTCGGAGCAGCAATAGCAGTTCTCGGTGCAGGTCTTGGAATCGGTAAAATCGGTTCTTCCGCAATGGAAGCAATCGCACGTCAGCCGGAAGCTGCAGGTGATATCCGTAGTAATATGATTGTGATTGCAGCTCTTATTGAAGGTGTAGCACTCTTCGCAGTCATCGTATGTATCCTCGCATTGTTCGTATAATCAACCAATAATTAGTAAGTATGGAACTTTTCACCCCCGGTTTTGGCTTGGTGTTTTGGATGTTTATATCCTTTGCCGTGCTGTTTTTTGTATTATGGAAATTTGCATGGCCTGTGATATTAGACATCGTAGATAAGCGTGCCGACCTTATCGACAAGGGTGTGGAGTACGCTCAAAATGCCAAGGAGCAGCTTGATAAGGCTCAAAACGAAGCAGACAAGATTCTTGCAGAAGCACGTCGCAGAGAAGCCGATATTCTCCGTGAAGCAGATTCTCTGAAAACTCAGATTATTGAGGACGCAAGAGCAGAAGCTAAAGAACAGGCAAAAAAAGAAATTGATGCCGCAAAACTTTCTATTGAACAAGCCAAGAAAGAAGCAGAACAGTCTATACGTGTTGAAGTGGGTGCTATTGCACTTGCCATAGCAGAAAAAGTCGTACGCAAAAACATGGCAGACGACGAAGCTCAGGCTAAACTTGTCAATACTCTTATTGATGAAATAGAGAACCAAAACTAATTCTAATTATTAAGTGATGAACGAAGGTCTTATACCAAGCCGTTATGCAAAAGCTCTCTTCAAAGTTGCGGTAGAACGTAAAGTTGAAGAAAGAATTTACGCATTGATGACGAATCTTGCTCAAAGTTTTGCTGTGACACCCGGATTATCACAAACTGTTGCGAATCCATTTGTGGACTCCAAGCAGAAAATGGAAATCCTTGTAATTGCAGCACAAGCAACAGAGCAAGACACAACGTATGCCGACTTCCTCAAGCTATTGATTGAAAATCGTCGCATAGATTTTATGCGAGATATGGCATTAGCTTTTTTGGCTATCTATCGTAAAGCAAACAGAATTTATTCCGTTACAGTGACATCTGCTTCTGAAATGACAAAAACAGAAGTGGAACGCATTAAGGCTATTGTTTCACAACATCTGCCTCAAAATTCCAAAATGGAATTTATTGCGACTATAAATCCTGCTTTGCTGGGCGGTTTTGTCGTAAATATTGATAACGAGCGTCTCGATGCATCTATTAAGAATGAATTAGAACAGTTGCGTTTGAAATTAACAAGCATTTAATAAAGCAAATAATGATTAACCCAAGCGAGATATCTGAAGTATTAAAAAATAAGCTTCAAAATGTCAATTCAAAAGTTGCTTTTGAGGAGACCGGCACAGTTTTGGAGGTCGGTGATGGTGTAGCACAAGTTTATGGCCTTGATAATGTTTGTGCCAATGAACTTGTAGTTTTTGAGAATGGAGTGAAAGGCGTTGCAATGAACCTTGAGGAAAGCAACGTCGGTGTCATTCTCCTTAACAACGTCAACAAGGTAACTGAAAATATGATGGTAAAACGTACCGGTCAGATTGCATCTATTCCGGTAGGTGAAGGACTTTTTGGCCGTGTCATCAACGTTTTAGGTGAGCCTATAGACGGACGTGGACCTATCCAAGGAGAACTCATAAATCTTCCATTGGAAAGAAAAGCACCTGGTGTAATTTTCCGTCAGCCTGTAAAACAGCCACTTCAGACAGGTATAAAGGCTGTGGATTCTATGGTGCCTATAGGTCGCGGTCAGCGTGAGTTAATTATCGGTGACCGTCAGATTGGAAAAACTGCTATTGCCATCGACACCATCATTAACCAGCGTAAAAATTTTGAAGCAGGCAAACCTGTTTACTGTATTTATGTGGCTATAGGTCAGAAAGCTTCTTCTGTTGCAGCAACAGTGGAAACTCTCCGACGTCATGGTGCCCTTGATTACACAGTAGTTGTGGCAGCAAATGCTTCAGATTCTGCAGCAATGAGGTATTATTCACCATTTGCAGGAGTTGCTATTGGTGAGTTTATCCGTGACACAGGTCGTGACGCACTCATCGTTTATGACGACTTGTCCAAGCAAGCAGTTGCATACCGCGAAATTTCACTTATCCTTAAGCGTCCTTCAGGACGTGAGGCATACCCTGGTGATATTTTCTATTTGCACTCTCGTCTGCTTGAACGTGCCGCAAAAATCATAGACAATGATAAAGTTGCATCTATGATGAATGACCTTCCGGAAGTTCTCCGTCCTGTTGTGAAAGGTGGTGGCTCTCTTACAGCCCTTCCAATTATTGAAACGCAAGCAGGTGACGTTTCTGCATATATCCCTACAAACGTGATTTCCATTACCGATGGTCAGATTTACCTTGAAACCGCACTCTTTAACCGCGGTATTCGTCCTGCAATCAACGTGGGTATTTCCGTATCACGTGTAGGTGGTAACGCTCAAATTAAGTCTATGAAAAAAGTTGCTGGTACACTTAAAATAGACCAAGCACAGTTCCGTGAACTTGAATCGTTTACTAAGTTTGGCGGCGATATAGACCCTGTAACTGCTCGTACTATTGACCGTGGACGCAAAAATGAACGTCTTCTTATTCAGCCACAATATCAACCAATGTCTGTGGAAGATGAGGTCGCTATTATTTATTGTGGTGTAAACGGTCTTTTGAGCAATGTACCGCTTGACAAAGTTGCGGAATTTGAAAAATCACTCTTGCAGATTCTTCACGCAAAGCATCAGGAAGATGTCCTTAACGTTTTGGGTAACGGTCAGCTCACAGACGATGCTGTAGCAAAACTTACCAAAGTAGCAGAAGAAGTTGCAGGCAGATATGTATAAAGAAAAAAGTATAATCTTACAGACTTTATAAGCAATGTCAACATTACGAGAACTTAAAGGACGAATCGGCTCCGTAGCGTCTTCGGAAAAAATCACGGGTGCTATGAAGATGATTTCGTCTGCAAAAATGCATAAGGCAGAGAGTGCTCTTCGCAAGCAGCTTCCTTATCGCCGTCAGATAGAAACCATTATCGGTAATCTTCTGACAGCTGATGCTCCTTTCTCGTCTCCGCTTATTGAGTCAAGAGAGGTGAAAAATATAGCAATTGTTGTATGGGGGTCTGACGATGGTTTGTGTGGAGCTTACAACGTGAATATTTTCAAACAGTTACAAGCACGCATACAACTATTGAAAGAAAAGCATGGCAGTGAAGTGACATTTACTGTTTATCCGATAGGCGGCAAGATGCTAAAGGCTGTCCAGAAAATTTCTTCCTCTGCAATAAGCATAATGAAGCCGGAAGGTATAGACTCCAAGTCGGAAGGTGAAGATGTAAAAAAATTCCTTGTTTTTTTGCAGAATTCTTTCCTCAACGGCAAGCACGATATAGTGGATTTGCTCTATATGCACTTCAAGAGTGTAAGCAAGCAGATTCTCACTGTAGAGCAGCTTTTGCCGGCTGATGCCTCTAATTTCCAAAAAGCAGATGGAAAAAGCATACAATGCCGTCCTTATCTGTTTGAACCGGATGTTACAACAATCTTCCGTGCCATTTTACCACTCTATATGCTCTCCGTGATGACGGAAATCTTTACGGAAAATCGTGCTTCAGAACAAGCTGCACGTGTAATGGCAATGCAGAGTGCAAACGACAATGCAAAGAAACTTTTGGAGCAGTTGCGACTTGAGTACAATAAATTGCGTCAACAAAGCATCACCACCGAGCTTCTTGATATTCTCGGAGGTCAAATAAGATAATAATTAATTAAACCAAACTAATATTACACATTCACATCAGATTATGAGTAGTGTCAAAGATTATTTTTCAAATTTGGGAAGCGGAATTGTAAGTCTTTTCCAAGGGCTTACTGTGACCGGTAAGGAATTCGTGACTCCTAAAATTACTGAAAAATATCCTGAAAACAGAGAAACTCACAAGTATCCGGAACGTTTCCGTGCTATCCTTGAACTCATCTACGATGAAGAAGGTAAACACAGATGTATCGGTTGCGGTATTTGTGAGAGAAGTTGTCCTAACGGAACTATCACTTTGCAAACAAAGATGGTGGATACTCCGGACGGAAAGAAAAAGCGTAAACTTGACAAGTATAGTTATGACTTGGGGAGTTGTACATTCTGTCAGCTTTGTGTGACAAACTGTCCTCAAGATGCAATTCGTTTCGTAAACGATTTTGAACAGGCGGTGTTTACACGTTCCAAACTCGTTAAGCAATTGAATTATCTCCCTGAACCGGCGGAGCCTGAACTCACACCGGAACAGAAAGCTGCTATCGAGGCAGAACGCCAAGCAAAAATTGAAGCTGCAAAGAAACTTGCTGCAGAAAGAAAGGCTGCTGCAGAAAAGAAAGCAGCAGAAGAAGCAAAAGACTCTGAACAATCTCAAAACGAAAATAAATAACTAATCATATAATATGGAATCAGTAGGAAGTATCATTATGTATTTGATAACCGCTTTGTCGATTGTCATTTTCTCGGTACTCGCTGTTACTACACGCAAAATTTTGCGTGCCGCAACATACCTGCTGTTTACACTGTTTGCTACTGCAGCAATTTATTTCCAACTCGACTACGAGTTTCTTGGTGCGGTACAAATAGCTGTTTACGCAGGAGGTATTGTGGTGTTGTTCGTCTTCTCAATTTTATTGACGAGCCACCCCGGCGATAACAGTGAGGAACTCGCTTCTAAACAGCGCCGAATAGGTCTTCTTGCAGCAATAGTAATGCTATTAGTAGCAGGCTATTCGCTCGTTACTCGCTTTTCCACATTCGTCGCAGCTGATGATAACAGCGGTGCAAGTATGAAGGAAATAGGGGAAAGACTTTTAGGCACAGGGCATTTTGAATATCTCTTGCCATTTGAAGCAGTCAGTGTGTTATTACTCGCATGTATAATCGGTGGCATTGTAGTTGCCCGTAAAAAATAATTGAGTTATGGAAATTACAATGTTATATTACTTAATACCGAGCCTTATCATGTTCTGCTGCGGTGTGTATGGTTTCATCACTCGCAAAAATATGATTGCTATTTTGATATCACTTGAACTTATGCTCAATGCTGTTGATATCAACTTTGTAGTGTTCAATAGATTTTTATTCCCAAATGAACTTGAAGGAATGTTTTTCACTCTCTTTGCTATAGCTATAGCAGCAGCGGAAACAGCCCTTGCAATAGCTATCATTATTAATATTTTCCGTGTTACTAATGATATTGATGTTCGTGAAGTTAACAAAATGAAATTTTAATGTCTATGGAAGCTACATTGCCACTATTAATTCTCGTCATACCTCTTTTTATGTTCCTGTTCCTCGGACTTCTCGGTGGATATATGAAACCGAAAGTTGCTGGTGTAATCGGAACTTTGGGTATGGGTGCTACGCTTATCATAGCGTATTTCACAGCGTTTACTTACTTCTTCTCAGGAAGTGATTGTTTTGTAAATGAAGCAGGCGAACGTCTCCAGTCAATAATATTTAATTATGATTGGTTACAATTTACGGATAGTCTCGTAATTCGCCTCGGATTCCTCCTTGACCCGATTTCTGCAATGATGCTTGTGGTTATTACCACAATTTCCTTTATGGTGCATCTCTACAGTAACGGATATATGTGCGACCACCACGGAACGCCTGAAAAGGGCTTTCAACGCTATTTTGCGTTTCTTTCATTGTTCAGTTTCTCAATGTTGGGACTTGTAGTTGCAACAAACATTTTCCAAATGTATATCTTTTGGGAACTTGTGGGAGCATCTTCTTATCTCTTGATTGGATTCTACTATACTTCACCGGCCGCTGTTTCTGCATCTAAGAAGGCGTTTATCGTTACTCGTTTTGCGGACCTCGGTTTCCTTGTAGGTATCCTTATTCTTTCTTACTATACAGGTACGTTTAACTTTACAGACCTTACTTCAATAGGAACAGGTGTTGAAAACACATTCCGTATATCAACAGACACCGCTGAGCATATTCAGAATATTTTCAGCACAAGTGAAGCACCGATGTTTATGGGTGCGTCAGTAATGACGTGGGCACTCGTACTCATCTTTATGGGTGGTATGGGTAAATCTGCTATGATGCCACTTCACATTTGGCTTCCTGATGCTATGGAAGGTCCTACTCCGGTATCTGCACTTATTCACGCTGCAACAATGGTTGTTGCCGGTGTTTACTTGGTTGCTCGTTTGTTCCCGCTATACGTTATGCAGGAGGCGGCTCTCCAGATTGTAACGGTTGTTGGAGCACTTACAGCACTCTATGCAGCAATGGTAGCATGTTGCCAGATAGATATCAAGCGTGTACTCGCATTCTCAACAATTTCGCAAATTGCGTTTATGATGGTTTCACTCGGTGTTGCACGTCCTGAAATTCACGAAGGAGTAGGTTATATGGCATCAATGTTCCATCTATTCACACACGCAATGTTTAAGGCTCTTTTATTCCTTGGAGCCGGTGCTCTTATTCACGCAGTACACTCAAACAACTATACTGCAATGCATGGTCTCCGCAAGTTCATGCCAATTACTCACATCACATTCCTCATTGGCTGTCTTGCAATTGCCGGAATTATCCCGTTTGCAGGTTTCTTCTCTAAGGACGAAATTCTTACAGCATGTTTGGGTAACAATGTGATTGTGTATGTATGGATGTCACTCGTAGCGGGTCTTACAGCATTCTATATGTTCCGTCTTTACTACCTGATTTTCTGGTGGAAAGAACATAAAGTACACGAAGGTCACCACGCACCAAAAGACCAGCCTTGGACTATGACACTTCCGCTTATTATTCTTGCAGTGGTTTCTATTGTTGCCGGTTTCATTCCATTTGGAGAGTTGGTTACATGGAATGGCGAACCGTATGAAATACATCTTAATTGGGGTGTTGCAGGTGCCAGTCTTGCGGTGGCAATCATTGCAATAGGTATCGCTACATGGCTATATAAAACAGAAAATGCCAAACCGGAAAAAATGGCTTCCGCACTCCCGAACCTCTGGAGATGGTGCCACAAGAGAATGTATTTTGATGAACTATATATGTTCATAACTCACAAAATTATTTTCAACCTTGTTTCACGCCCAATCGCATGGTTTGACCGTCATATCATTGATGGCACTATGGATGGATTCGCATTTATCACAAACAAGGCTTCCGAGTCAATCAAAGGCTTACAATCAGGCAATGTTCAGAGTTACGTTCTCGTATATCTGTTAGGTGCATTGCTTCTTGGAGCGGTAACCGTTGTTTGTCTGATTTTATGTTAACGAATAAATATTGAAGGCTATGTTTGAAAATATATTAATATATTTCGTAGTAATTCCGCTTGTAATGCTTGCCCTGGTAGGGTTGAGCCGTAATATCAAGCAGATTCGTGCGGTGGCTGTAACCGGTTCTCTTGCTCTTACAGCACTGTCAATCTATGTGTTGGTTGACTACCTGACACTCCGTTCTGCAGGTGAAACAGCCCCTATGCTTTTTACGGATTCTTGGGTATGGTTTGCACCTCTCCATATTAACCTTGCAGTGGGTGTTGATGGTATTTCAATAGCGATGTTGCTTTTGTCTTCCATCATTCTCCTCACAGGTTCATTTGCTTCATGGGAAATACCCCAGCCTAAGTCTTTCTTCCTTTGGCTGATTCTTCTTTCAACAGGTGTATTCGGTTTCTTTATAACTGTGGATCTTTTTGCCATGTTTATGTTCTATGAAGTGGCACTTATCCCAATGTACCTCCTCATTGGTGTTTGGGGTAGTGGAAAGAAAAATTATTCCGCAATGAAGCTTACCCTTATGCTTATGGGTGGTTCTGCATTCTTGATGCTTGGTCTTATCGGTATCTATTATCATTCCGCTGATACTGCCGAGGGTCTCACTTGGAACATTCTTGAAATCGTAAATAACGGAGCAATAAGCCATAATTGGCAGCTCTTCCTCTTCCCAATGACATTTGTTGGCTTTGGTGTGTTAGGTGCTATGTTCCCATTCCACACTTGGAGCCCTGACGGTCACGCATCTGCACCAACTGCTGTATCAATGCTTCATGCCGGAGTACTTATGAAACTTGGAGGTTACGGTTGTTTCCGTGTAGCTATTTATCTTATGCCGGAAGCTGCAAATGAACTTGCGTGGATATTCTTAATTCTTACGGGTATCTCCGTTGTTTATGGTGCATTCAGTGCATGTGTGCAGACTGACCTCAAGTATATCAATGCGTATTCATCAGTTTCGCACTGCGGTCTTGTGCTTTTTGCAATCCTTATGCTGAACACAACAGCAATGACAGGTGCTATCATGCAGATGCTCTCACACGGACTTATGACAGCTCTCTTCTTTGCTCTCATCGGTCAAATTTATGGACGTACACACACTCGTGATATTCGCGAAATGGGTGGCTTAATGCAGATTATGCCATATCTTGCCGTATGCTACGTAATTGCCGGTATGGCATCACTTGGTTTGCCGGGCTTGAGCGGTTTCGTGGCGGAAATGACAATTTTTGTGGGTTCATTCCAGCATGCAGATATGTTCCATAGAGTATTTACAATTGTGGCTTGCTGCTCAATCGTGATTACTGCAGTGTATATTCTCCGTGTGGTTGGCAAACTTCTCTATGGTCCGGTTCAAAATGAACACCACCGTCAGCTTACAGATGCTACATGGTGGGAAAGAGTGTCAACAGCTACACTAATAGTTTGCGTCGCAGCTATTGGTTGCTTCCCGAATTTCTTTGCAAGTCTTATTAAGTCAACATTCACGGAAGATATCTTTCGTGTATTAGGTATGAACTAAAAAAATTGAATATAAAATGGATTATTCTCAGTTTTTAGCAATGAAGCAGGAGATAGGCCTGTTGGTAGTTTTTCTCCTTGTCTTTCTTTACGACACGTTCATGCCCAAAAAAGCATTGAACGCTACCGCAACTTTCACATGCGTCGTGTTTGCACTTTTCACAGCAATGGGTTTCTTCTGTCTCTTTGCCGGTGAAAATGTTACAGCCTTTTCCGGTATGTACAGCACAGGTGCAGTGATGGCTGCAATCAAGAATATTTTGAATGTAGGTGTGCTTATAGTCCTCATACAGTCTTGCAAATGGGCTAATAGTGAGTTTCAGATTATGAGAAGAGGCGAATTCTATGAACTTCTTCTTGTAACTCTCTTCGGAATGTACCTTATGATATCAGCCCGTCATTTCCTCCTCTTTGTGATAGGTCTTGAATCAGCTTCACTTCCTTTGGCAGCAATGGTGGCATTTGACAAAAACAAATACGAAAGTCATGAGGCTGCTATCAAGTACATTCTCACTGCCGTATTCAGCTCTGCAATATTTATGCTTGGATTGTCTTTTGTGTATGGTCTTTCCGGTTCACTTTACTTTGAAGATATCTGCAAAAACCTTTCTACGTATAATTCCACAATGCTCGTTGTAGCAATAGCATTTGTAATAGCAGGTATAGGATTCAAATTGTCACTTGTGCCCTTCCATCTTTGGACTGCAGATGTTTACCAAGGTGCTCCAACATCTGTAACATCATATCTCTCCGTAATCTCCAAGGGAGCAACAGCATTTGCGTTCCTTGTAGTGATGTCGCAGGTGTTCGGCCAGTTCTACAGCGAAGTTTGGATGTGGATGCTTTATGCACTTGTAATCCTTACAATCACTGTGGGTAACTTGTTTGCAATCCGCCAGCGTAATATGAAACGCTTCCTCGCATTCTCTTCAATTTCTCAAGCAGGTTACATCATGCTTGGTGTTATTGCTATGAATGCTGTTGGAACGGCTTCACTTATGTATTATGTTCTCGTTTATATCTTCTCAAACCTTGCTGCATTCGGTGTTATAGGTGCTATTGAAAATGCTACAGGTAAGGTTTCTATGGACGACTACAATGGACTGAGCAAGACAAATCCTAAACTTTCACTTGCAATGATGCTTGCAATGTTCTCTCTTGCAGGTATTCCTCCATTTGCCGGTTTCTTTAGCAAATTCTTCATTTTCACGGGAGCATTGCACCAAGAATCAACAGCAATGTATGTTCTCGTTTTGATAGCTTTGATAAACACTATCGTTTCACTTTACTACTATCTCCTTGTGGTGAAAGCGATGTATATCAAAACTGAAGAGGAATGTGTTATCCCAACATTCCGTTCCGCTTGTAGTGAACGTCTCGGACTTTGGATAACAGTTGGAGGTATTATTCTCCTTGGTATTGCAAGTTGCTGCTATAGTTATCTCTTGAACCTCACTCAGGCTGGTGATACTTTAGCTTCACTTTTCTAATAGAATAATAACATACCACATAGTAAAAAGGGCAGACTACATTTGTTTGCCCTTTTTTATTTGATGGAATAGTAGGGAATATAATTTTGAAAATAATGTATAGCTTCTGTCGGAAAGATAAGGACTCAAGGTATTTAAGGGCACATAATACTCAAGAACTTAGGGGTTTGTTTTAAGGTAAATGATAAGCAGGTGTGAACAGTTTTGGAACAGCCTTGTCCGTGCTTACAGGGCGTTTGGCAAGCTATTTGAGAGTTAAGAATGTAAGTCGTCAAAAACTATTTTAAGGAACTTAATAAATCGTTGAAAAAAAGGCCATAAAAAAGCTCGACGTCAATAATGATGCCGAGCTTTTCATGAATGATATAGAAGAAAATTATTTCAAAACTACTTTCTTTGCCGCAATGCTATTGCCATCATTAACTATTACAATCACTATACCGCTTCGACCTGTAGGAATGGTTGCATTGCCGAGGATTGAAGCAGACTCGATGAGCGAACCATCCGCAGTGTAAATGTTTACGAGTGCAGAACCGTTTGCATTTACTATTACAGCATCTTCAAGTGAAGAAATTTTAATTTCGTTGTTGTCTTGTTCTATAGATTCTACACCTGAATCACCGCCAACGTGTGCTTTTGCGGCATTAACAATCTTGCCAGTGTTTGCATCAAGGAGAACGCAAATCACGTTGCAATTTTTACTGTCTTTTACATACGATATTTCTGAACTATCAATAATGTATCTACCGGTGTATTCTTCGCTGCCTGAAACATTTTCAGGAATATAACCTGTGACTCCTGTAGAATAATTGCCTATAAGTGCAGCTGCAACATCATTGAATTCGTAAGGCATTACAATCTTTTTTCCATATAAGCCACCGGCCTGCCACTCGCCGAGATTTTCATCATTTATTGTATAGAAACCATTTTGCTGATAGCCTGATAGCTTATCTTCAGTTACTATAAAGAACAAACCGAGATTTGTGCCTTCTTTGTCAAGAGCAAATTTTAGATTATAATCAACAATCAGATTATTTACCCCTTCTTCAAGTGACACTGCAATATCAATTTGAGCATAAGTCTGTGAAGCAAATTCCTCTGCTACAACATCAAACCAAAGAGGATTTTCAGAAGAAGTGTAAATGTATCTTGTCGTTCCGTCTTCAGTGACAGAAAGCATAGGATTATATGTTTTTGCACTGAGTTGAATCTTTGCTGTTGGTGCAGCATTTAGCCCTAAGAAGTATTGTGCATAGTCTGTCATTCCATTTTCAAATGAGTCACCGTAATAAGTATGGTAACAAACAGGTATGAAACGACTTCCGTATGCTTTGGAAAGTTTCTCAATCATCAAGTGTCCAAGAGGGCAGTTTTGGCAAGCCTGACCTGTTTCTTCCTCAAGAATAACACGTTTTTCAGGAATGAAAGAGAGGTTGTCAATTTTTGTGGTAAATTTCGTAAATACAGTTTCGTCAAGTTCAGCATAGACAGAGAAATAGTTTTCAGAGCCAATAGCTAAAGGAAGTGGTTTTGTAAATGTGAAATTGTAAGGGCTGGATTCATTTATAGTGGCATTATCCTTAATTTCCTCAATAACGTTACCATCAGCATCAAGGAGTTGCACTTTTACAAGGTCGTAGTTGACGAGTGGGTTTGTTACCACAATAGAACCCTTAATCACTTGTTCTTTTTGGCAAAGAGTGGATTCCGGTACACCGATAAGTGAAATTTGAAAGTCAGAATCGTGAACTACGCTTAGGTTGCCTACGAAAATTGCACTTTGGTCTTCGTTTTGGTTCACAAATGCGATATATATCTTTTTGCCTGCGTATTCAGAAAGGTCGTAAGAATATTTTTGCCAATCTCCGGAGAGGGAATTGTCGGAAGAACCGGGTGAAAGAGTTTCTTCCATAATTAGTTTTGCATCAGCTTTGAAGATTGCTATATCTTCATCGTCAAGGTCATTATAGACAACATCGGAAGCATAAACATATACTTTAAGTACGTCGGTTTTTGTACTGTAGTAACTCTGTGCTTCAAACTCCAAGCGGCATCTGTTGTCAGGAATATATAGTTGAGGAGTCACCATCCAGTCATCAGACTTGCCGGCAGGGTTGTACATAGAGTGAGAAACGGCACAAGTGTTTGTGTAGTCATCGTCAGCTGCGTAAGACCATGCTGTTTTGTCGTTTGCAAAACCCCAACCAATCATTTCTTCTGTAGGAGTGTTTTTGTCACCATCGTAAAGAATTACGTTGCCCATACCACCTGCGAAAGACTCAATGTAAATATGTGTATCGTCGGAAATAACGGTTCTTTCGTAGTTTCCTGTGTAAGTAAATGTAATTTCGCTATTGGTGCTTATACCACTTAAATCCGTGATTTGTCCTGCGGGAACAACAAATTTGTAAGTGTTACCCATATATAGGCTTTCAGTTACGGTAGGATATAAGAGAACTTGATTAAGTGTGGATTCCGTGTTGCCTGCAAGGATATTGAGGTCGCAGAGTGGCGTGGTTTCATCGTTTTTGTATAGTTTAGCCACAGCAGTCTCGGATTTCTTAATGCTTGTGTCAAAAGAAATTACGATAGGATTTGTTGTAAGGCTAAGGTGACCTATAGTACTGCCGTCTTCCGGTGAAATGCTTGTAACTTGGAGATTCCCTGTACCATAGCCGTAGTATTCAATAGTAAATTCTTCGTTAGTCTTTGTGGCATCTCCCGTAACATGCAAGCTGCCTGCCGGGATAGTGATAGTGTATTTTTTGCTTTTGTCAAGTTGGAAAGAGCGGAAGTTGAGTTCCACAACTTTTGAGTTTGAAACGCTTGTGGCAAATTTGATGGCTGTTTTAACCACATTTCCGTTTTCGTCATTGATAGTTATAGCGGACTTGTCTGCAAGAACAGTAACGCTTTTGTTGAATGTGATAGTGATAGCGGAAACGTTTGTAATATATGAGCCGGACTTTGGAGCGATGGTTTTTTGGTTGAGAAGATTCACTTTGCTGCAAATAGTGCCGAAAGATTCAGGTACGGCGTATGTTACATTTTCCATAGTGTTGGAAACGTTGCAACACAAGTATTTTCCGTCACCTGAAACACCGACTATAGAGCCTGTGTTGTCATAACCTGTGTATGTATAGAAATTTATTCCATAAATTTGGCTGAGCACATCATCTATAGCGTACCAATATCCGTCTTTAAGGATATAAACGGAGCGGTATGGGTTTACAGCCGGAGATGATGCGTAAAGAGTACCTTCGTTATCAACGGTTACAAGTCCTTTGTCATTACTTTCAGCGTCACTGAAAGTTTCAAATACTTTTGTCTTAGTATTGTAGCGGAAAGGATATTGAGCATCTGAAACGCTCCATACACAACCTGCCACCCATTCGCCACTCGGACTGATTGAGATGCCGTAAAGGGAATAGATATTCTCGTCTTTTTTTGAAAATGTATTTGTGTCTGCATCGTAGTCAAATGCCAATGGATCCCATGTTGCATTTTCACGGTCGTAAAGGAAATACATAATATCTTGCGGATAGCTGTAGCTAACGCAACCTACTATGTAACGACCGTCATCGGAAATGCTTTCCGGGCGACACATATCCTGATAACTTCCACTTAAATCTACTTTAGGCATATTTGTGAGAGTTATTCTTGTGCCTGTTTCCAAGTCCCACATAGCAGGAATTTCTTGATAGAGTGTTGCCCCCATAGTGCCTACTGCGTATTTTCCATCTCCTGTGATGCCGCGAACGGTACCACCGGTGCAGTTGAAAAGCATTGGAAGTGTTGTCCATTTCTTGTCTGCTACTTTGTAGTAAGCAGGTTTACCGCCATAGTTACCAACAATGATAGAACCGTCGTTGCTAACATCATTTGCCACTCCTTCATCACCGATTTCGATTTCCTCGGCAGTAAAAAGTTCTGTAACCTCACCGGTTTGTATGTTGATTAGTTTAGGATAAGAATAAACGGAAGTGCCGGCATTTACACCGTAAGCTGTTGCCCACAAACCGTTTGCTGACATTCCTCTAAACACAGAGCCGTCGCCGAACTCCAGTTTATTAACTTTTGCCGTGTTGCTTTGTGCTTCGGTTGAAAAGCCTATAGCAAGCATTGCGGACAAAATAAAAGCAGTCTGTAATGATTTTTGGATTTTCATATTTATTATTTGGTTATATAATTTTGTGCAAGTTCTTTCTACTGAAAACGTGTCCGGTGCTAAGTGCAAAATCGTTGCAAAGGTATCAAAAATTCAAGCAATAGCAAAGAAAACTGCAAAAATATTCCATATACATTATGTTATTTTATGAAAAGTTAGTAATTTTGTGGCTTAATAAGAAATAATCATTAACACAAAATAATTTATTTATATGAAATCTGTCAGACATCTTTGCTTGCTCTTAATGGTGGCTTTGAGTTTTTCCGCATTTGCACAGCTTCCCTCTGTGAAGTTGAAAAATATTGATGGAAAAGTAGTTAACACAGCATCACTTAATAATGGAGGTAAACCGTTTATAATTAGTTTTTTTGCAACATGGTGCAAACCTTGTTTGCGAGAACTGAAAGCTATTCATGAGGTTTATCCGGATTGGCAGGCTGAAACCGGTGTAAAACTTATTGCCGTGTCTATTGACCAAGCACAAAACATAAATAAGGTGAAACCTCTTGTGGATAGCGAAGAATGGGAGTATGAAGTGCTTCTTGACCCTAACAGTGAGTTTATGCGTGCTATGAATGCAAGAAACGTTCCACATCTTTTTATTATTGATGGTCAGGGTAACATTGCTTATTCTCACACCGGCTACACAGACGGAAGTGAAACTGAAGTGATTGCAAAAGTTAAAGAAATTGTAGCAAAAAACAAGAAAGCAAAACCTGCCGGCAAAAAGAAAAAAGGCGACAGCTGTACTCGTTGCGGCGGTTGCGGAAAGGCAAAGAAGTAAATTTGTATTTGATGTCATTTAATTACATTTTTATATAATAATTGATGAAAAAACTTTTCACACTTTACGCATTTTTTGCTTTGGTTTCACTTTCTGTATATGCTCAAGATGATGCTACGTACGGAAATAAAGTTGCAGTTCACGGAAGTATCCAGAGCGATATCCTTATTCCTCAAGATGATAAAAAAATCGGAGCTGAAGAAACCGATGATTGGGGACTGACAAATACATATTTAGACCTCGGACTTTATAGTAAGTACATTGATGCCGGAGGTCGTTTTGAATTTATGGAATACCCATTGCCGGGTTTTGAACCGGACTTTAAGGGTTGGGGTGTACCGAATATTTATGTTAAGCTGAAATTGCCAAAACAGGGGCTTGACCTTACTCTTGGAGATTTTTATGACCAATTTGGTAATGGCTTCATTTTTCGTACATACGAGGAACGTTCACTTGGAATAGATAACTCTATCCGTGGAGCAAGACTTAATGTAAATACCTTGAAAGGATTGCAATTTAAGGCATTAGGTGGTGTTCAACGTAAATATTGGGATTGGGATACGGATTCTTGGGTATATGGTGCAGATGCGGAATTTAATGTTGAGCAATATTCAAGTGCTATGCAAGATAAAAACATATCTTGGATGATTGGTGCTTCATACGTATTGCTTAATTATACTAATTCCGACAAGGAAACAGTGATTGTGCCCGGTACAAATTTCAAACTGAATCTCCCGTCCACAATAAATGCATTTGATTTTCGCACGAGATTGCAAAAAGAAAACATAAGTGTCCTTGCGGAATATGCTATCCGCAGTCAAGACCCGAGTTTTGATAACGGATATATTTATAAGCGAGGTACTGCCCTTATGCTTTCTGCATCTTATTCTACAAAAGGTTTCAGTGCACTTTTTCAAGCAAAACGTAGTGATAATATGTCATTCCGCTCAGACCGAAGCGAATACGGCACTGCTGCATTCTTGAATAATATGCCTGCATTTGCGTACCAGCACACATACACTCTTGCTGCAATGTACCCATACGCTACACAAGCAGCTCCTGGCGAATGGGCATTCCAAGGTGAAGTAGGGTATTCATTCCGTCGTGGAACACTTCTTGGTGGTAAATACGGCACAAAGTTAAAACTCAATGTGAGCCACATTCGCGGTCTTGACAAACGTTATAAACCGGACTTTAATGGTTCATACGCTGGTACTGCTGGTTACGATACATCTTTCTTTGGAACAGGTGAACTTTACTATCAAGACATAAATGTTCAACTTGAAAAGAAAATTACAAAACAATTTAAGTTGAATCTTATGTATATGAACCAAAACTACAATAAAACCGTAGTTGAGGGAGAAGGTGGCCGTATTAAATCAAATATTTATATTGCAGAAGGCAAATACCAGTTTAACAGCAAATACACTCTACGCGGAGAATTTCAATACCTTAATACCAAGCAAGACAAGGGAGACTGGATGTTCGGACTTCTTGAACTTTCTGTTCAACCGTATTTGATGGTAACTGTAAGTGACCAATGGAATAATGGTGAATCTGATGTTCACTATTATATGGCATCAATTACCGGTAATTATAAGGCACATCGCCTTATGATAGGTTATGGACGTACTCGTGCCGGTTATAACTGTTCCGGTGGTGTATGTAGAAAAATTCCGGCAAGTAAAGGTCTTAATGTTTCTTACAACTTCACATTTTAATCCGCAATAATTATGAAACTACATAAAATTCTTCTATCTGCCTTTATTATCGCAACTGCGTTTACCTCCTGTGATGAAGTAGATGAAAACGAACGCTATATAGAACTTCCTGCAGTGGAAGTACAGCGAAAAATTCTTCTTGAAGATTACACCGGGCAGAGATGTACAAACTGCCCTGATGCTCACAGACTTATATCAAGCCTTCAAGAACAATATGAAGACCAAATAGTAGCCGTTGCTATTCATGCCGGCAGTTTTGGAATTGCAGAAGGGTCTAATCCAATACTTTTGGGTCTTATGCAGCCGGAAGGTAATGAATATGCACGTCATTTTGGAATAGATGCATATCCATCAGCAATAGTAAATCGTACAATAGGCCCTATTGCTACCGCTGCAGATTGGCCTGCTGCCGTTCGCTCAGAATTGGAAAAAGAATCTTGCCTTGATGTTGAAGTACAATCAAGCATTCTCTCCGATGGAAATATTTCAATTTCAGTTTCCCTTATTCCGTCTGCGGATATTGAAGGAAAAATCCAGGTGTGGATAACTGAAAGTGGTATTTCTGCAATGCAAGTTGATAATGGGAAACCAATACATAATTATATACACAATCACGTTTATCGTGCCAGTGTAACAGATGTATGGGGTGATGCTATCAGCCTTAAATCAAGTATATTCAAAGACTTAGACTATACATATACACCAAAAGACAATTGGAATACAAACAATCTAAGCATTGTAGCATTTGTGTATAATGATAAAGACGGTGTGTTCCAAGTTGACGAATGTAAAGTAATCCCTTGCGAAGAGTAAGTAAGATTAATAAAAATTATTACATATTACAGGGGTGTTTTATTTGTGTTCTTCGCTTCTATGTGCAATATTTGCGATTAGTATTACTAATACGTAATTATTTATGAGATTTATTTCATCTAAATCTATCGGTTTTGTGCCTGTTTTGATTTTTGCGATTTTGGGTGTGAATGCAATGGCGGCACCGATATCGCGTAATGAGGCTGAGGCTATAGCCGGAAGATACATCTCTGTGGAACGAGGTGCGGAGTTGCGTGCAAAAAGAGGCGAGAGTTCCGAAGCGATGCCATATTATGTATTCAATGCAGCCCGAGAGCAGGGCTTTGCCATTATTGCCGGCGACGACCGCATCCCCCCGTTGCTCGGATATTCAGATTGTGGTAGGATTGACACCGACAACATGCCATCGGCACTTGTAGCATGGCTCGACGAGGTGGCTGCAGCAGTTGCAGCTATGCCGGAGGGAACGGCACGAGTTGCTGTAGCGGAGAGTGCTACTCCTGTGGTGGATGCACTTGTCAAAACACATTGGTATCAACTCGCCCCATACAATGAAAAGTGCCCGGCTCCCGATGTTTACACATGCTGTGTTGCAACTGCGATGGCACAAATCTTGAATTATCACCGCTGGCCCGAGCAAGGCATGGGCTCTATTACCTATGAATCTTATTATGGATTGACTGACAGCAACGACCCCAACACCGCAGGGGTAATAAACCACGATTTTTCTAAATCCACTTATGATTGGGATAATATGCTCACCACCTACGCCCTTGTTGACGGCAAGCCCAATTGGAATGATGCTCAAAAAGACGCAGTGGCTACATTGATGCGTGATTGCGGATATGCCGCAAGGGTACAATACACCACCCATGAGAGTATTGCATATGACGCTGATGCCGCTGCCGGACTCTGCGAGCACTTGGGCTATGATGCTCAGTTATATCCCCATTACAAATACTCCACATCGGAATGGTTGCGTATTTTGAAAAACGAACTTGACAACGGATTTCCTGTGCTTTTCACCGGCCAGGCTCCTCTCGCCTCAAATGCCGCAGGCGGACACGCATTTGTTGTCGATGGATATGATACAAACTCATTCTTGCACATAAATTGGGGCTGGAACGGAGAGGCTGACGGCTTCTATAACCTGTGCTATATGGTGCCAACCACTCGACCGACTCTTTTCTATTCCTGCATGCAGATTTTCACCGCAATCCACCCTCGCAAACCACTCTCAAGTGCGGTGTATAATATGCCGCTTGTGTGCCTATACGACCTTGGGCACAAAGGAATTGAATATTCAGGACTTGATGTTGAGAATAGTGGTGTTGCAGTGGATATCAACGAGTCTCAAAAGTAAAATTGCATGGAGCGGCACTCTGCTCATCAAGAAAATTTGAAGGAAATGTCGCTCTGATGCTTGCATCGCAAGATGGCAAATATATCAAGAGCCTATCATCGCAGTCGGTATCACAAAAGGAACTTAGTTCGGAATACAAAGACATGGATATCAAGGTTTCTGACTTTGAAATCCCTGCCGGCACCTTAACCGGAATTGCCGACGGTGATTATATAATTTTGCCGGTGAGTGAATACAAAAACCCTGTTACGGGCAAATTGATGGAGCCGCAAACCATTGCAGTGTATGGATACAAGAAATGGCTCAACCTCACAATTAAAGATGGGAAGGCAACATTCACCAATGTTATCTACAACACCTCAAAAGTGAAGATTCCCAAAGAGGTTGAGGTGCCTAAAAAAATTGCCTATTTCAAGAATTACAATATCAACGTCCCGATTGAAAATAATTCCGATATGCCTATAGAGGGGCGTCTTGATTGTTCAATCGTGTCAAGCGACGGCAAAAACACTATTACCGTGGGGTACTCATATTTTACCGTTTATGAGAATATGAGCATAGATGTGCCCATTACTATCTCAATAAACGACACTCGCTATCTCGCAGGGGAATACTCTTTTGTATTCAATTTGGAGAAGAGCGAAGGCAACACCATTGATTACGCTTTTGAGTCGCCAAAGACAACCTTGTATGCTGACACGGACAATACTCCGTCGGTGGTGATAAAAGGTATTACCATTTCAGACTATGATAACGAGGTTGATATCCCGATTGACAACTTTGTCTATGACTTCGAAACCATGTTTGGCTACGCATTGCAAGTCAATTTTGATGTTGAGGGTTGCGATGTACGCCCATTATTTATGACCTTGGTAAGCACTATCAACGATAACGTAATCAATGAGCAGGTTGTTTATAACAATTACTTTGAATGGACGCAGTCACTGCTCCTTCATAAGGATAATTTTGATGCATCGTGCAAAGCAATGCTCAAACTATATTATCGCGACATATTCTCCAATGAACTCAAACCAATGTTGCCTGCAGATAAAAACTCCATTGAGATAAAATTGAAGGACGATGCCGGCGTAGAAGGCATCTCAGTGGCTGAGGCGGTAGAAATGGAGCGTTACAACGCACAAGGTATACGTCTTAATGCTACAGCACCGGGACTCAATATCGTGAGGATGAGCGATGGCACTATGAAAAAAGTGATTGTGAAATAGAACCCACATTACAAATATTGCAGTCAGCCGAGGCAAGAGTCTCGGCTGGCTTTATTTTCGCATTATATTACAGTCCGATAACGTGTTTAATAGGCCATTCAGAGTGATTTTTTGCATTGACAAGCCCATATTTCAGCCAATGTGTCGGTTGTCAGAGATTAAAATCTAATAGGACTTGAAAGTTTTAGCTGACAGTACACTGCTGGGGACATTCAAGATACAGCATGTCTTGAGGGAACGGTATGCAGTTGAAGTCTGGTGTAACCATCTGTTTGAACTTATGCACGACAATGGACTGCTGTATAGGATAAGGAAACTGCACTACAGCACAACATTCTCCAGACATAGTCTGAGAACGTATCATACTTAATTAAGGAAATTGTACCATTGCGTGCAAATGAGATATGGGTCAGCGACATAACCTACATCATGTTTGAATATAAATCCCCGGTTTCTATTCCTCATTACCGATGCTTACTCCAAGAAGATAGTAGGCAGGAAGTCTGCGGATAATTTACTTACAGAAAACGCGATAGACGCTCTTAAGAAGGCAATGCAACAACGCAATAAAATCTACCACTTATCAATCATTCCGACTGGGGTATGCAATTCTGTGCCGGCAAGTATATCGCCACATTGAAAAGGTACAAGATGCAGCCGTGCATGACCGACCACGGAGATCCGAGAGAAAATAGCGTGGCTGAGCGTTTTAATTGCATACTCAATACCGAGTTTATA
>SAMEA3663271__coassemble_130_pt1 | contig 40655 bp, 21 predicted proteins | sample SAMEA3663271__metabat2_low_PE_018 | metagenome-assembled genome bin SAMEA3663271 (sample SAMEA3663271) | pig gut metagenome | biome: pig gut; feature: pig-associated habitat; material: faeces | place: China | collected 2013
TTCACTTGCTTGGACCGCAAGGGAGAAGTTTTTGATACAGACAAATTCGTTTGGCTTCAGGGACGCGAAGTCTGGATGTTTTCTATGCTTTACAATAAGGTAGAGCACAAAAAGGAATGGCTTGACGCTGCTGTTCAGGGAGGTGAATTCCTCAAAAAATACGGACACGACGGCAACTACAACTGGTATTTTTCACTTACTCGTGATGGCCAACCACTCGTTGAACCGTACAATATTTTTTCTTACACGTTTGCTACAATGGCTTTCGGACAGCTAAGCATAGCAACCGGTAATAAGGAATATGCGGATATAGCAAAAAAAACTTTTGATATTATTCTTTCCAAGGTGGATAACCCAAAAGGTAAATGGAACAAGGCACACGCAGGTACTCGCAGCCTTAAGAATTTTGCTCTACCGATGATTTTGTGCAACCTTGCACTGGAAATAGAACCTCTCTTGGACCCGGAATATATGCAAAAAGCAATAGACGTATGTATCCATGAGGTGATGGACGTTTTCCGTCGTCCGGAACTTGGCGGTCTTGTAGTGGAAAATGTGGCGGAAGACGGCAGTCTTGTGGACTGCATGGACGGTCGCCATATGAATCCCGGACATGCTATTGAGGCAATGTGGTTTATTATGGACCTCGGTGTACGCCTTAATCGTCCGGAACTCATCGAGCAGGCAAAAGACACTGCTATCAAGATGGCGGAATACGGCTGGGATAAGGAATACGGAGGTATTTTCTACTTTATGGACCTCCACGGACACCCGACTCAAGAACTTGAATGGGACCAGAAACTATGGTGGGTGCATATTGAGACACTTATCTCTATGATTAAGGGTTACCAGCTCACAGGCGACGAACGTTGTCTGGAATGGTTCAAACGTGTTCACGAATACACGTGGGAACACTTCAAAGACAAAGAAAATCCGGAATGGTTCGGCTATCTGAACCGTCGCGGCGAAGTGCTTCTCGAACTCAAAGGCGGCAAATGGAAAGGCTGTTTCCACGTTCCTCGCGGACTTTTCCAAGTATGGCAAATTCTTGAAAAATTAAAATAAATAATTTTTTACTAACATAATTTACTTATTTGTTCTATGGAGTATAACTCAAAATCTAACGTAATGAGCACATTCCGCCGCATAATGTTGGCGTTGATGCTCGTTGTAGCACTGCCATTTTATGGCACTGCTCAAAATGTGATTTCGGGTACAGTAACTGATGAACAGGGTGAACCTCTTATCGGTGTATCGGTATTGGTAAAAGAATCCAAAGCCGGTGTCAGCACGGATATAGATGGTAAGTATTCTGTCAGTGCCTCTAAAGGTCAGACAATCAGCTTCACCTACATCGGTATGGTGCCTCAGGAAATAAAAGTCGGTGCCGGCAAGGTTATCGATGTGGTGTTGAAACAAACAGCTGAAAGCCTCGACGAAGTTGTTGTCGTTGGTTACGGTAAACAGAAAAAATCTTCTATCACCGGTGCTGTTTCCGCTATCAAGGGTGATGAACTTCTCCAAGCTCCTTCCACACAGCTCACTCAGATGCTCGGTGGTAAAGTAGCAGGTATTTCTTCTATCCAGACTTCCGGTGAACCGGGTGCGGACCAGGCTTCTCTCCGTATTCGCGGTTCCAACAAGGCTGTAACTTATATCGTTGACGGTGTGCCTCGTTCTATTGATGAAATAGACCCGAACGATATCGCAAGCCTCTCCGTACTTAAGGACGCAGCTGCAACTGCCGTTTACGGTCTTAATGCTGCCGGTGGTGTAATCATTGTTACTACAAAGAAAGGTAACACAGGTACTCCTCGTGTAACTTACGATGGTTCTGTTGGTTTCTCTATGAACGCAAACTTCCCGAAATTTATGGACGGTCTCCAGTTCATGAACTACTACAATATGGCAGACCTCATGGACCAACTCGCAAGCGGACAAATCACAGACCGCAGCCAGTACGTTCCTAAATTCACTCAGGAAATGTTTGAAAAAGTTGCTAACAACGACCCGACAGACGGCTACGACAACTATGATTACATCGGTGAAGTTTTCGGAACAGGTATGACTACCAAGCACACTGTTTCCATGCAGGGTGGTACGGACAATCATACTTACTATGCTTCTATCGGTTATCTCGGCCAGGAAGGTAACATTGACAACTTCAAGTACAACCGCTATTCTATGCGTTTTAACCTCGAGTCCAAACTTGCCAAGTACTGGACACTCAATATGGGTGCTTCCGGCTTTATTTACGACAACAAGACTCCGGGTTACAACTCCGGTGGTGCTGACAATGGTTACTATGAAGCAGGCTTTATGAGTATCGCTCACCAAACTATTGCTATGCACCCGTACCTTGCTCCTACATACGACGGCTACTACACCGGTGTAACTTCAAACAATGGTTCAAGCCCTAACAGCCCGTTTGCCGCTATCTACGAATCCGGTTTCAAGAAAACAGACGGTGTTGATATCCGCACAAACATCGGTCTCCAGTTTGACTTGCCTTGGGTGAAAGGTCTTTCCGCTAAGGTTTCAGGTGCTTACGACTATAGCAACTCTCACAACAAAAACCTTGACACTCCGTTCCAGGTTATGCAGTACAACAAGACAGATGGTTCTTACACTCTCGTACAAGGTGAAAAAGGTACTTCTGTAAAAGTTGGCGAAGGCAGCACATACAACAAGCAGCTCCTCGGTAACTTACAAATCAACTACGACAACACATTCAACGGTGTTCACAATGTTTCTCTCCTCGCCCTCATGGAAGCTCGCGAAAACAAGAGCAATGCACTCTCTGCTTACGCAAAAGACCTTAACTTCCCTGAACTTCCGGAACTCGGACTCGGTACTATGGATGCTATAGGCGGCTGGAGTGACAAAACTCGCCGTTTAGGTTACGTATTCCGTGCAAGCTACAACTACGATAGCAAATACTTCGCAGAAGTATCCGGCCGTTACGATGGTTCATATAAATTCTCCGGCAACGTTTCCGGCAAACGCTGGGCATTCTTCCCATCTGCATCTCTTGCATGGCGTATGAGCCAGGAAAGTTTCATGGACTTCTCCAATGATTGGCTTGATGACCTCAAGCTCCGTGCATCAATGGGTCTTGTGGGTGATGACTCAGGTTCTGCAGCATACGCATTCCTCAGCACTTACGCATTCGGAAACAAACTCTTCCTTGATAATTCCACTGTAAACTCCGTTTATCTGGCATACGTTGCAAACCCGAACCTTACATGGACCAAGACACGTTCTTGGAACGTCGGTTTCGATGCTACTCTTTGGGGCGGACTCCTCGGTGTTGAATTTGATGCATTCTACAATTATACTTACGATATCCTCCAATCACTTGGCAGCGACTATCCACCATCAATGGGCGGTTACTATCCATCTTACGCAAACATCGGTAAAACAGATGCCAAGGGTATTGATATCCTCCTCACTCACCACAACAGATTTAACGTAGCAGGCAAACCTTTCCACTATTCAATTTCCGGAAACATGTCTTGGGCTAAGAACCGTTGGCTCAAATACCCGGACTCTCCAAACACTGCTGAATGGCGTAAAGTTACAGGTTCAAGCCTGAACGCTACTTGGGGTTGGGTTGCAGACGGTCTTTTCCGCTCTGAAGAAGAAATTGACAACTCAGCATGGTTCGGCACTCGTCCAAACGTAGGTGACATCAAGTATGTGGACCTCAATGGTGATGGTAAGATAGACTGGGACGACCGTGGTCGTATCGGTCGTGGTCTCCGTCCTGAAATCACATTCGGTTTTAACCTCGCAGCAGACTGGAACGGATTTGACATCAATGCACAGTTCACAGGTGGTGCAAAATTCGATGTTTCAATGACAGGTACTTACTACAATGGCTACGATGACAACACTATATGGACACAGACATTCAAAGAAGGAGGTAACTCACCACTCTTCCTCGTAACCAATGCCTGGAATATCGACAATCCTAACGGCACAATGCCACGCCTCACTACCGGCAACACCGGTCACGGCGGTGACAATGGTCTCGCTTCTACATTCTGGTTCCGCAAAGGCGACTATATCCGTCTCAAATCTTGCCAGCTCGGTTATACATTCCCACAAAAATGGATGAGCAAAGCAGGTATCCAGAAACTTCGCGTATATGTAGAAGGTTCAAACATCTTTACTCTTGATGACCTCCCTGCAGGCTTTGACCCTGAATCACCGGAAGTTAACAACGGTTATTACCCGCAACAGCGTACTATTATGGGTGGTGTTACTTTAACATTCTAATATTGACAGACAATTATGAATACAAAAATATTTGGCAGCTTATTTATCGCAGCTACTGCAATGTCGCTCGTTTCTTGTAGTGACTTCCTTGACACTACACCAACGGACTCTGCATCAGACAAAGTGATTTGGAGCAAATACGAATATGCTCAGTTGCAAGCCAACTATATGTACGAAGACCTCAACCTAATCAATGGTTATGGTGACGGAACAGGTTGCACTCGCGACTGTTCTATAGGTCTTTCCGAGGCTCTCACAGACCTCTTCAAATACGGTGGCTACAACTATACTTCTCTTAACCGTATCCCTTCCGAATGTGCTTACGGTGGTGCTTCTACGCTCACTAACGGCTATGTTGATACATACCTCGGTGCTTGGGACAGTATGTACAGATACATTTCTACTGCAAACCAGGCTATCTATAACTTGAAAAAATACGGTACTTTCAGCGAAGATAAAAAACTCGAAGTGGAAGCTGAATTCCGTTTCTTCCGTGCTTACTACTACTCTATCCTTGCAAAACGCTATCCGAAACTCATCATCTATGATGAAAACATGGAAAATTATGCAAAGGACAAAGAACCAAGCACTGCTGCTGAAGCATACCAACTTATTTACGATGACCTCACATTTGCAGGCGAACACCTCCCTGTAAGCATCGTTCCTAACGGACGTCTTACTTCCGGTGTTGCTTACGCATTCCTTTCACGTATTATGCTTTACGCAGAGCGTTGGCAAGACGCAGCAGATGCAGCAGAAAAGGTAATGGGCATGGGTTACTCTATGAACTATTCAGACCTTGAAACTCCTTTCACAATGGGTGGCGAAGGTGCTATCTTCCAATTCTGCTTCGACCTTACTGCTCAAACTCACCAGTTTGACTGCTACTATTCACCGGGCGGTGACAAAGCAGAATACGCAAACCCTGTAAGCGGTGGTTACGGCTGCCCGACACAGGAAATGGTGGAATCATTTGAATACGCAGACGGCAGTGGCAAACCGGACTGGAGCGAATGGCACAACGTAGATGGTACTCAGGTTACTCCTCCTTACGAAAAACTCGAACCGCGTTTCGCTCACACTATCCTTTACAACGGTGCTGACTGGAAAGACCGTAAGATTGAATCTTTCGTAGGCGGTGCAGACGGTTGGTTGCAATGGATGAAAGGCGATATGTGCGATGGTAAATCCACTACAGGTTACTATCTCCGTAAACGCGTAGATGAAAGCAACTATTTCGCAAACGGTACTCGTTGCACAAAACCTGCAACCCTTATCCGCTACGCGGAAGTTGTTCTGAACTATGCAGAAGCACTTTACCACTTGAATCGTGCAGGTGATGCTATGGAACAAGTAAACGCAGTCCGCACTCGTCCTGCAGTAGGTCTTAATTCAATTAACGCTACCGGCAGTGCAGTGATGGACGCTATCCGCCAGGAACGCAAAGTGGAACTCGCATACGAAGGTCTCTGGTACTGGGATATGCGTCGTTGGAAACTTGCTCACACGGCATTCACAGGCATTCGTACTCACGGTCTCAAGATAGAACAAGAAGCAAACGGCTCATTCACATATTACTACGTTGAATGTGACGACCAAGACCGTAACTTCCCTGAAAAAATGTACACTTGTCCTATTCCTACATCAGAACTGGAAAACAACAAGAGCATAACTCAAATTTCAGATTGGAACTAATACTCTAAATTTCAGATAATTATGAAAAAGAATTTATTATATATTCTCACTCTGGTTGTGTTGGCTCTCACTTCTTGTGAAAGTCCTGAATACGTAGCTCCAACAGTTCAGAGACAGTCACTCACCAGTATTTCCGCTATTTTTACTTCCGGTCCGTTTACAGACCAGGAAATGGCGAAACTTAATATTGCTGAAGGTGAAATCCCGTCACGCCTTGTTATACCTGTGCCTTACTTCTACCCTGTCACTTCCGACAATGAAACTACGGAGTACATGACAAATGTACGTGTCAAAGCAGAAATGGCTGCAGGCTGCTCTATTGAGCCGGCTATCACGGTTTTGGACCTTACTAAGGAAAATGCTTTCGTATTCACAGATGCTCAAGGCAAAAAGACAAACCTTGTCATTACCGGTGAACGTGTGAAATCAAGTGCTTGCGAACTCATGGCATTTTCTCTCGTTGAACCTGCTATTAGCGGTATCATTGACAAGGCTACAAAGAAAGTTTCCGTTATTTCAGCCGACGACCTCTCTGATATCGTGGCTACAGCAGATATCTCCGCTCACGCTACTATCAGCCCGGACCCTGCAGAACCGCACAACTATAACGAACCTGTTGTATTTACGGTCACTGCACACGACGGTGTGACTAAAGCTGAATACACTGGAGTGAAAGAAGTTCCGGAAAAAATTGATTTCGGATTTGATAAGAACAGCGTAGAACTGCTCTTCAATATGGACCCTGTTTCCAACCTCGGTATGCCGGCATACAACACAGTTGTTGGTCCTACTGTAGCTGCTCTCAAGGGTAAAGTAGTTCTTTGTGTAGGTGACGGTTCCACTCCTATTTACATCAATGGTATTTCCGGTGCAAAGATGGGTGAAATCAAACTTGGTGCTGCTGTTGCAGGTAGTATCACAAACGACGAGGCTGAACACCTCCTCATTGTGAACAAAGCAAACGGTGGAGAAACTCTTAATATCTATCGTACAAACAGCGTTGATGAAACACCTGTTCTCTTCCACTCATTCACCAACCCGTCTTCATTCCCATGCGGCTCTAAGATTAAGGCTATCGGTAACATTGACGGAGATGCTATCATCACTATCACTAATGAAGGTATTGACGGCGTATCCGCAACAGGTGAATTTATTATGGTAATCGTTAAGGGCGGTGTTGTTGCAGACGTTGTTGCACAAAATGTGTCTGCAGCAGGTTATGCTTGGGGTTCTGCTCCTGTAAACTTCACAACTGTTGTTCCTCGCACTGTAAATCCTGCAGACGGTGTATTCCTCAGCTACTATGGCCCGAGCACACTCGTACATATTGCAGCAGACGGCACTGTAAGCGGAGGTTTCAACTCAGATACAACAGGCTGGGGTCTTAACCCGAACTGTCTTGATTCCAAGGCGTTTAACAACTGCAACTATATGGCACTCTTTGTAGTGAGCCACTTCCCGGCATGGGGTATGGGTCCGCAACTTTACCTCTACAATGTATCTGATATGACCAAGTTCACAGGTAGCGATGTAACAGACCTTGCTTGTCTTGAACTCACAAATCAAAATATTGACTGGTATCAGGTCGGTGACTACTCTGTAGCTTCCGGTGACGTGGTAATTGCACCAAGTGCAGACGGCTACAAACTCTACATCTACTACTATGACCACAACTCACAAGCATTTGGCGGTTACGTAGCAGACTGTATCAAGAGATAAAAACACATTGGTTTTTCGGGGATAGCTATTTTAGCTAAATTAGCTATTTTAGCTAAGATAACTATCCCTCCCTAAAACGATATTAAAGGAAACAAAAAAATAAATCTTAGAAATAATGAAAATCAAGAAATATTTGGTAATCCCTGCTGCATGTTTGGCACTTTCTTGTGGAATGATGTCTTGTGGTGAAGGAGATGGTAATGTTCAGTGGTGGGATTGGAGTCAAAACAATCCTCAGCCGGAACCTGAACCAACCCCGGAACCAGAACCGGCAGCAGACCCTTATGTGGAACAACTTGGCTGTATTGACGTTAAGGCAACTTACGAAGGTCTCACCTCCGCTCTCCCTGATTATTTGAGCCTTTACTCATACCAGAAAGAGTTTGAAGGAAAAGAAATCAAGGCTTTCATTGCTGTAGCGGATATGGATAAAGCTACATTCAGTGTTCTTGGTGAAGCTACAGGCTACAACACTCCTTCCGAATTCTACGAAGCAGAAAATCACGCTATCATCATAAACGGCGGTTTCTTCTGGGACGGCTCTTCTCTCAGCCTTATCCAGCGTGGCGGCGAACTCGTTTGCCCGAACGTGCAGGTTGACAGCCCGGACTGGACAGATACTTGGTACTATATGCCTCGCGGTACTTTCGCTCAGAAAGAAGACGGAACATATTTCACAGGCTGGACATACACTTCACTTTCAAACCAAACTTTCTGGTATCCTACTTCCATGCCACTTGAAAACGGTAGAGTTCCCGATATGACTTATCCGGAAGGTGCACAGGAATTTGTGGCTGAAACTGCTATTGGTGGCGGTCCTGTCCTTGTTCTTGACAGCAAAGTTGTGAACACACACGAAAACGAATACCTCCTCATCAATCCAACAGACAACCGTCCTCGTACGGCTATCGGTATTGATGCTGAAAACAACAAGATTATCTACTTTGTTTGCGAAGGAGATGGTATGACAGCAGGTATCGACGGTATGACACTTGAAGACGTTGCAAACTTTATGATTTATCTCGGTTGCAACGAAGCTCTTAACCTTGACGGTGGAGGTTCTTCTTGTATGCTCGTTAACGGTGAAGAAACTATCAAACCGTCTGACGGCCAACAGCGTTCTGTTGTTTCTGCAGTAGCACTTGACTAATTAAACTTTTCGGAGTTCCCGTTTTATGTGGTTTTCCTATTACGGGAACTCTTTTATATTATATTTTTTGTAGTAAAAATGAGTTTTTCCAAACACATAAAATATTTATTTACTTTTTTGGCAATCTCATCTATTGCTGTATCCTGTTCCAAGGACGACCCGGACCCATGGTGGAACAAACCCAATAACCCGAATAACCCGGAAAATCCTACTCCTACACCGAATCCGGAACCGGAAACTCCATCAGAGAAACCTCGCTTTATGTGGATAGATGCTCCGGCAAATTTCCCCCGTTTTGCGGATTCTCAGGAAAATATTGCAACGGACCTCAAAAAGGCTTACGACTGCGGTATTACAGATGTGGTTGTTGATGTTCGTCCTTACACGGGTGATATCCTTTTTGCTTCCTCTACAGGTGACCCTATGGTTCGCATAGACGTTTGGGACAGCAAAGGCTATCATTTCCACAATCGTACCGCTACTTGGGACTATTTACAGGCATTTATAGATAAAGGCCATGAGATAGGACTCCGCGTGCATGCAGGTTTCAACACTTTTGTCGGTGGGTGTAAGTATTACTATGGGCTTGGCGAGGACGGAATGGTGTATCGTGATAGCAGCAAGAAAGATTGGGTGACGGTACTCAATCTTGACGGCACTCTCGTGAACTCTATGGACTGCAACGATGACGATTACTCCACAAAATTCCTCAATCCGGCTAACGATGACGTGCAAAACTACATTATAGCACTTCTCCGTGACTTGGCTAAGTATGACCTGGACGGAATTTTCTTGGACCGTTGTCGCTACGACGGTATTTATGCCGATTTCTCTGATGTTTCCAAAACAAAATTTGAGAAATACCTCGGTTACAGCATCACAGGCTATCCAAATTCCGTTTGGAACAATTACGAAAAAGAATGGTATGCTTTCCATGCCAAAACTATCCACGATTTTATAGTAAAAGCACACGATGCCGTGAAAGCCGTTAATTCCAAAGTACAGTTTGGAGTATATGTAGGTGCTTGGTACTCGGAATATTACTATTATGGAGTAAACTGGGCAAGTCCTAAGTACCGTGCTTCCTCAAATTATTCATGGGCAAACACGGAATGGGACAAATATGGCTACGCAGACCATTTGGACTTCCTGCTACTGGGTGCTTACGCAGGTGCAGACAATATTTACGGCTCTACGGAATGGACCTGCCAGGGTTTCTGCCAACTCGCAAAGACAAAACTCTGCGGCGACGTGAAATTTGCAGGCGGACCGGACGTGGGTAACGGTACAGGTTGGACAGAAGGAGGACGCGGTGCGGCAGTGACACAGAGCATAGATGCTTGCATCAACGCTTCAGACGGCTACTTCATTTTTGATATGGTACACGTACGTGATTTCAATTACTGGAATGCCATAAAGACAGGTGTAAATAAATATAAGGTAACTGTAAAATAATGAAAAATACTCTCATATCCAATGTTGCAAGCCTCGTGCTTGCAGCATTGTTTTCCTTTATCTGTGTTTCAGCTCAAGGGCTGCAAACAAGACTTATAAGCGGCCGTGTTCACGATGGCAATAAAGGTATTGCAAACGTGGCTGTGACAGACGGAATGAATATTGTCCGCACAGACATTGACGGCAAATACTCTCTTCTCACACTCTCCGATACACGTTTTGTGTATATCACCACTCCTTCCGGCTATGAAACGGAAGTGAAAGACTCTACTATCCCCCAATTTTACAAAGAACTCACAGCGGAGGATACTTACGACTTTTGTCTGAAAAAATCCGACGTTGATGTTACAAACCACGTCTTTTTTGTTCATGCAGATGCTCAAGTGACATCTGTGGAAGATGTGGAGCAATACAAATCCATTGTTGCAGACAATGTCGCCCTTAAAAACACATACTCCGGAATGAAAGTTTTCGGTATGGACTGCGGTGACATCGTGGGCGATTCTCCATGGTTTTTCCCAAACTATGTGGAAGCCGTGAAACCGCTTGATATGCCTGTTTTCCGTGCTATCGGAAATCATGATATGGATTATTTCGGACGTACTTACGAAACGTCTTACAAAACTTTTGAAACTTACTTCGGTCCAAAGCATTTCTCTTTTGATTGCGGCGACGCTCACTATATCGTAATTGATGATAATTTTTACACCGGTTACGGAATAAACTATTTTACTTACGTTGACGAAAAAACTTTCCGCTGGCTGGAGCAAGACCTTGCAGGTGTGGCTAAAGACAAACTTCTCTTTGTGTTTATGCATATTCCAACATCTCTTGTGGCAGACCTTGATGAAGCAAAATTCGGAACGGACGAAATGACAAACGTACGTCAATTCCATGCTCTATTTGAGGGTTACGAAACTCACATCGTGTCCGGACATACGCATTTTAACCTCAATGTGGAATATTCCGACAAAATGATTGAACATAACACTGCCGCCGCTTGCGGAACGTGGTGGAGAACGGAAGAATGTATGGACGGCACTCCTCGCGGATATGCAGTATTTGAAGTGACAGGCAAAACCGTGAAATGGTACTATAAATCATCGGGTTACGACCGTGACTATCAGATGAGAGTATATGCTCCCGGTAGTGCTGAAGAATTTCCGGAAGATGTGATTGCAAACGTTTGGAACTACGATAGCCGCTGGAAAGTGGAACTCCTGGAAAATGGTGTCAAAACAGCGGATATGGTGAAATACACAGACTACGACCCTATCTCTCGAGAGCATTGCAGCAATCGTGAAATTGTGTTGTACGATTGGATTTGGCCTATCAAAAACAGTCACATGTTCCATGCAAAACCACTTAATCCGAATGCAAAGATTCAAGTGCGTGCAACAGATAGATTCGGGAACGTTTATATCCAAGACTTGTAATTCTTAAATCTCGGAGTTTTCGGTAATATAAAAAAATCAAATATCCACCTATCATGAAACTGAAACACATATTTTTTTCACTACTCATAGCGTCGGCACTCTCTGCAAATGCGGAAATAAGCCTTTCCGGTATTTTCGGCAATGGAATGGTGCTGCAACAAAATTCACAAGTGACATTGCACGGCAATGCCGCTCCAAACTCCAAAATTTCTATTAAACCGGAATGGGCTGCAAAGGCTCAAACGGCTGTTACAGATGAAAATGGTTGCTGGGCTGCACAGGTGGCAACTCCCTCATTCGGGGGCCCATACAGTATAAACTTCAAGGGCGACGGAATAAAAGAAAAATCCACTCTCAAACTTAGTGATGTGCTGATTGGAGAGGTGTGGCTATGTTCCGGTCAGAGCAATATGGAAATGCCTGTAAGAGGTTTCCGCGGACAGCCTGTAAATGGTTCTGCAGAACTGATTGCAGATGCGAAGGCTTCACGAAATATCCGTCTTTATCGCCAGCCGAATGCATGGAAAACCACAGTTGCAGACGATATCTATGATGCCAAGTGGACTCCGGCAGATGCAAAAAATGTGGCGGACTTCAGTGCTGTAGGCTACGTTTTTGCAGACAAATTGCATACTTCTCTTGATGTCCCTGTGGGTATTATCCAGTGTGCTTGGAGTATGTCCACAATAGAGGCATGGATGCCGAGAAGCACCTTTGAATCGCAATTCCCGGACGTTGCTATGCCTGACGTTGCCGGCACGGATTTCGGTTGGACTCAAGGTACGCCAACGTTGCTCTGGAATGCAATGGTGGCACCATGGAAAGGTTTCCCTGTTGCCGGTGTTTTATGGTATCAAGGCGAGGCAAACACACCAAATGCAGAGCGATACAGAAGTCTTTTCCCTGCAATGGTAAAAGACTGGAGAACACTTTTTGCAAATGACAGTCTCCCATTTTATTACTGCCAACTTGCACCATGGCGTGATGCAGGCTGTGAAAAAACTCTATGGGCGGATTTTCGTAAGATGCAGACGGAACTCCTTGATGCAGTGCCGAATACGGAAATGGTGACTGTTGGAGACCTTGGCGACAGCATTTTTATTCATTTTCCGCAAAAAATAGAGGTGGGCAAGCGTTTTGCTTATCTTGCACTTGAAAATCACTATGGCTATGAAGGACTTGACAGTCGTGCACCTATCGCTATAAGCGTGAAAGAAGACGGTAATGACTATATTGTTGAATTTAAGCATGGTGCAAATGGTCTTACTCCGGAGAATCAGGTGCTTACAGGATTTGAAATTGTTGATGAGCAGGGTAATATTCACCCCGCGGAAGCCGCTATCCTAAATGGTGACTGCAAAGTGAAAATTACAAATCCCGGTGTGAAGTATCCGGCAGAAGTACGTTATGGCTACCACAACTATTTCAAGGCTTCGCTCTTTAATAACATCGGAATCCCTGCTTCACCTTTCCGCCTGGCAGTGCCGAAAAAGCAAAAAACGGCACTTATGTGGATAGACGCGGAAGCAAATTATCGTCGTTTCTGCAATGCTGATTCCATTGACTATTACATCAAAAAAATCCATGATATCGGTTTTACTCATGCTGTGGTTTGCGTTCGCCCTATAACCGGTGAGGTATTGTATAACAGTGATATAGCACCAAAACTTGAGGGCTTGAACTGCAATTTTGACTATCTGCAAAAATTTATTGAAATCGGACATAAGTACGGTGTGAAAATCATTGCGTCTATGAATGTTTTCTGTGCGGGACACAACTATCACGATAAAGGTCTTATTTACGACGGACATGCAGACTGGGCAAGCATAGTTTTCGACCCCAAAAGAGGACTTATCCCTATCACGGAACAAAAACACAAATATGGTGCTATGGTAAACCCTCTGAATGTTGAGTATCAAGACTATATCATCAGTGTAATGCAGGAAATAGTCACAAAATATCCGGAACTTGACGGACTTATGACGGACCGTGTTCGATACGACGGTATTCAAGCGGATTTTTCCGAACTGAGTCGCAAAACTTTTGAACAATACATTGGCAAAAAAATAAAGAAATTCCCGGAAGATATTCTCACTTGGGATAATTCCAAACGTCACCCCAAACCGGTGCCCGGCAAATACTTCAAAGAGTGGATTGAATGGCGTGCAACTGTGATAACCGGCTTTATGGCTCGTGCTCGTGAGGCTGTGAAAGCAGTAAGAAACGATATTCCTTTTTGCACTTACACAGGTGCATGGTATCCCTCTTACTATGAGGTGGGTGTGAACTTTGCGAGTCGTGATTATGACCCTGCAGCGGAATTTGACTGGGCTACGCCGGACTATAAGAAAACAGGCTATGCTGAACTCATAGATATTTATGCCACAGGCAATTATTATACGGATATTACCATTGATGAATATCTTTCCAAGGGAGGCAGTGAAATCTGGAATGAAACAGACTCACAGGCACAGTCCGGAACATGGTACTGTGTGGAAGGTTCCTGCCAAAATCTTCGCAGGATACTTGGAAATAATGAATTTCTTGGAGGAATACTCGTGGACCAGTTCTACGAATTTCCGGAAAAACTTACGGAAACAATCCGTGAGAACCTCAAGGACTCCGACGGACTTATGGTTTTTGATATAGTGCATATTATAACTAAAAACCTCTGGAACGAGGTTGAAAAAGGTATGAAAAATGAATAATCGTGCTCTTTCCATTGATGCTCTCCGCGGCTATGCCATAATCACTATGGTACTTAGTGCCACGGTTGTCTATGGCGTTCTGCCAGGCTGGATGTACCATGCTCAGGTGCCGCCACCGGACCACATTTTTAACCCGAACTTACCCGGACTTACATGGGTGGATATGGTGTTCCCGAGTTTCCTTTTTGCACTTGGTGCCGCTCTCCCGTTTTCCGTAGGTAAAAAATATGCAAAAGGGCAGAGTAAACTCAGCCTTGCCCTCAATGCCATTTGGCGAGGTGTGAAACTTACATTCTTTGCCATTCTTATCCAACATTTTTATCCGTTTATGACTTCAAATCCTCAGGATATGAGCAGTTGGTTGCTTGCACTTTTCTGCTTTGCACTTCTTTTCCCCATGTATATGCGTCTGCCGTGGGAAATGCCGGGGTGGGTGAGGACTGTAATCCAACTCGGAGCTATGGCTATCGGTGCTGTAGTGATGCTGAATATTGAATATGCAAACGGCTACACTTTTAATCTCCACACGAGTAATATTATAATTCTCATTCTTGCCAACGTGGCTATTTTCGCCACTTTGCTGTATATCTTCACTATTGATAAGCCATTTTGGAGAATAGGTGTTCTCGGACTGCTTGCAGGTTTGTTTTTTTCATCAGATTTTGATAATACCTGCTGGCAGCACACAGTAATAACATGGTCTCCTCTTGACTGGTTTTATAATCCGCTATATCTGAAGTATTTATTTCTTGTGATGCCGGGTTGCTATGCCGGTGAAATTCTTGCAGACAGGTATTCTCTCCTCAAGAAAGACCCTGCTGCCGCCGCTCCGGACAGCCACGAAAAATTTGCAGCACTCGCAATGCTCTTGGTTACTCTTGCAGTGGTGATTTCTAACCTTTTCTTCCTTTATACTCGCAGCCTTGAACTTAACTTGCTCTGCACTGCGGTATTACTGAGTGTTGGCGGCATAATGCTCGCAAAAGGTGAGGGCTATGTTGCCTTATGGCGTAAACTTTTTGTATTTGGCGGTTTTATGCTCATTCTCGGACTTTTCTTTGAAGGTTACGAAGGAGGTATAAAGAAAGACCCTGTGAATTTCACATATCTTTTCACTACAGCCGGGCTGTCTTTTATGATACTTATTTTCTTCAGCGTGATTTGTGACTACTATCAGTGTCACCGCTCCACATCATTCCTTGTATATTCCGGACAAAACCCAATGGTGGCATACGTTGCCGTGGATTTACTCATTTTCCCGATACTTCAAATAACGGGGCTTGTGGATTACCTCGGAGTGTTCTATTCATCACCTTTTATGGGCTTCCTGCAAGGAGTGGTACTTACGTCGCTTGCTGTGGCGGTGACTGTGACATTCACAAAAATGAAATGCATTTGGAGAACATAAATATATTTGCTAACTTTAACCCAAATATAAAACCTGACTAAACACAATGAAATTTTTTGCATCAATATTTTTGGCTATAATGCCTTTTTGTGCAGCCGCAGTAACGGCTGACTATAACGTAATACCATTGCCGAATACAATAAATCTCACTGCGGAGGCACCCTTTATGCTTGGCGGTGATGTAACCATTGCTGCAGATGAGGCAAATGTGCATAATGCCGATATGCTTGCGGGCTACGTAAAAGAATCTGCGGGTATTGTGATAGGCAAACAAGGTGCCGGCAAGGTGATTAAACTCAAATCATCTTTGCAAGATGCTAATGAAGAAGCATATACTATCACTGTTTGCTGTGATAGTGTTGTGATAAACGGAGCTTCTCCTGCCGGAACTTTCCACGGAATACAGACACTCCGCAAATCACTCCCAATAGGGCAATTTGAAAGTATAGAACTGCCCGCAGGAAATATTTATGATTTTCCGAGATTTGAGTATCGAGGTGCACACCTTGACGTTTGTCGCCACTTCTTTGATGTTGACGAGGTGAAAACGTTTATAGATATGCTCGCGCTCCACAATCTCAACACTTTCCACTGGCATCTTTCTGATGACCAAGGCTGGAGAATAGAAATCAAGTCTTATCCTCTGCTCACGGAACTTTCTTCCGTACGCAAAGAAACCGTTATCGGTCGTTTGCCCGGAAAATGGGACGGAATACCTCATGGCGGCTTTTACACTCAGGAGGAAGCACGTGAAATTGTGGCTTACGCAGCGGAAAGATACATCAACGTAATTCCGGAAATAGATATGCCGGGTCACATGCAGGCTGCCCTTCACGCTTATCCGGAACTCGGTTGCACGGGCGGTCCATACGAAGTTTGGACAGAGTGGGGTGTTACGCCGGAAGTGCTTTGTGCCGGAAACGACACAACACTTGTATTTATTAAGAAAGTGCTTGACGAGATTATGGATATTTTCCCGTCTAAATACATCAATATCGGTGGTGACGAATGTCCCAAGGACCATTGGAAAGAATGTCCTAAATGTCAGGCTCGCATTAAGGCTGAAGGCATCACTGCAAAAGGCAAATTCTCTGCGGAAGACCGTCTGCAAGGCTTTATCACTCGCTATGCTTATGGTGTGGTAAGCGAACGAGGCCGCATTATGGTCGGGTGGGACGAAATTTTGGAAAGTGATATTCCCTCTGATGCTATTGTGATGTCTTGGCGTGGCAGTGCGGGAGCTGTGGAAGGTGCACAGCGTGGAAACCGTGTTATTCAAACGCCTAACACTCACATGTATTTCGACTTCTATCAGTCTAAAGACGTGCAATTCGAGCCGTTTGCTATCGGTGGATATATTCCTGTAGAAAAAGTGTATAATTTTGAACCTGTCCCTGCAGAACTTACTGCAGAACAGAAAAAACTCGTGATTGGTTGTCAGTCAAACCTTTGGACTGAATATATATTGGACTTCCCGCAAGTGCAGTACATGGAACTTCCGCGTCTCGCAGCTCTCTGCGAGGTGCAGTGGACTGCTCCGGAAAAGAAAAACTATGAGTTTTTCAAGGACAGAATTCCTGCAATGTTCTCCATTTATGAGAATTTAGGTTACAACTATGCCAAACACCTCGGTGACATCACAGCCGTTTATACTCCGGTGCCTAAGAAAAAAGCACTCAAAGTGGAATTTTCCACCCTAAAGGGTAATGACATCTATTATACTCTGGACGGAACGGAACCTACGGAAAACTCTATCCGTTACGGCAATGAGTTTTATGTGAAAGAAAACGTTATCATCAAGGCTGCCGCTTTCCGCAAAGGAGGTAAAAGCCGCACTCTATGTGATACTATCACTACAAATGCAGCTTCTTTTACCAAGATAACGCTTAAAAACGCTCCTGCTGAAAACTACACTTTTGCCGGTGCTCCAACGCTTGTTGACGGTATTTGCGGTAATGGCAATTATCGCACGGGACGATGGTTGGGCTTTATCAATACTGATTGCGATGCCACTATTGACCTCGGAAAAAAACAAACTGTGAATGAACTTTCTTTCAACGTGTGCATTTTCCAATGCGATGGTGTGGTAGATGCGTCCGCAGTTACTGTAAAAGGTTCCGTGAATGGAAATGACTATGTCACTATCGCTACTCAGGACTTCGGCGAAATAGACCGCAGCAAGGAATTTGGTACGGTTACTCATACTATCGCTCTTGACGGAAACAAATATCGCTACATAAACGTGACTGTTTCTCCTACAAAGAACCTCCCGGCATGGCATGGATTTGCAGGCTCTCCGGCATTCCTCTTTGTAGATGAAATTTCCGTTAAATAGTCTATGATTGCAGTCTTATCGCAATGCAATATAATCATCTGAGCATGAAAAGATTACTCCCTCTCGTCCTCCTTTTCTCCTTTCTTGCTTCAGCACAGCAGCGACCTCTGCCGGTGACGGGAAGCTGGATAAATCTGTTTTATCAAGACGTACGCAATAAGTATTCCAATCCGGAGCACTTGGACAATACATCGCCGGAACTCTGGAAGGCAAAAGTGAGCCAAATGCACCGTATGGGCATAGAGTACATAGTGTTTATGGCGGTGGCTAACGAAGGACTTGCAGACTATCCGTCAAAGATTATGCCCCATGCTTATCCCCTTGGCAAGCAAAGTCCCGTCTGTGCTATTATGCAACAGGCGGAAGAATGTGGCATGAAGGTTTTTTTGAGCATTGGTTGGGCTGAAAATCAAGATGACAATCTCAAGCGTCCTGAAATTTTGGCACGTCAACTTGCTATTATGGAGGAACTTGCGGCAATTTATGGCAACAGTCCGGCTTTTTGTGGCTGGTATCTCCCGGTGGAGGACTGTCTCGGTCCGGTTTTGCCTGAAAGCTCCGTGAAAGCCGTTAATCGCCTTGTTCAGCGAGCAAAAAATCTCACTCCGGGCAAGAAAACCATGATTTCGCCTTATGGATTTTTCTGTTCAGAGTTTGATAATCCGCTTTTTACACAACGAATTACGCAACTTGAGGTTGATATAATAGCATATCAAGACGAGGTGGGCTGCGTTCGTGAAAATTTTCCTATGCCTCGACTTCGCGAAAACTGGAAGAAAATCCGTGCTATCCACGATGAGGCAGGCATAGAACTTTGGGCAAATTGCGAACTATTTACGTGGGAAAAAGGTACAAACAGCCGTAGTTCGGCACTGATACCTGCCGCTATGCCTCGTATTGCAAGTCAGCTCCAGGCGGCATCTGCAGCAGGAGTGAGCAGAATTATTTCTTTTATGACTTGTGGCATTTTTGACGATGGTAACGATGACTTTACTCTCGGTCAGCCTACATTTTCGCTTCGTGCGTGGCGTGAATATGAGGATTGGAAGGCAGGTAAGGAAGAATACGTGCTTTTAGAGCAAGCCTTTGCCGGAGAACTTTATAATATTGGCTATGTGGAGGGTAATTCCTTGTTTGACAATGTTTTTGGAAAAGAATCTCCGGAAGATACAGCTTGGACAAAGGTTTCGGAAGGCTACACTGAATATTGCTTTAATGCAGCACAAGCAAGCAAAATTTATGTTCGTTTTCTTAATTGCGAAAAGCGTGGCATAAAAGTGCCTTACAAGGTTTCACTTTCAAAAATGAATACAGACGGCAGTCTTACATTGCTGAAAGTGAAGGATTTTGACGTAAATCCAAATGCAAAACACGATACGTGGATTGAAGGTATTGTTTTTGATGTTCCGGAAGGTGCAAGCAGTATGGTTCTTGGAATCCATGCGGATTGCTCAGCCATGATAGACGAAATAGTGCTACTATAGCAGCAAAATAGTGGGCTGAAAATTTCTGTATAAATAGCTGAAAGAGAAATACTTCAGGTATTAAAGCAAACAAAATCATAAATAGTAAAAATCAGGGGCAACCTCGGCTGCCCCTGATTTTCTGCGAATAAGCAATTATTTTCTGATAATTTAGCTATAGCTAAGATAGCTGCTTGTTCATACTATTGGATAGCATCAACTTCCAAGTCGCAGTTTTTGATTTCGTGCCAAGGAAGACCTTGAATCATAAGTTGTTCCATAAATGGGTCCGGGTCAAACTCTTCCACATTGTGCACACCGGGTTTAACCCATTTTCCGGTGAGGAACATCATGGCACCTGTCATAGCCGGAACACCTGTGGTGTAACTAACGGCTTGCATACCTGTTTCGCGGTAAGATGCTTCGTGGCTACAGTTGTTGTAAATATAGTATGTGAGCGGTTTTCCCTCTTTGTCAAGACCGGAAATGCGGCAACCGATAGAAGTTTCACCGTGATAATTTTCTCCGAGGTCTTGAGGGTTTGGAAGCACAGCCTTGAGGAATTGTAAAGGTACTATTTTCACACCATTATATTCCACTTCGTCAATGCGAGCCATACCTATGTTTTGGATAACACGGAGGTGTGTGAGGTATTCTTTGCCGAAAGTCATCCAGAAACGAGCACGCTTGATAGTCGGGAAATTTATTACGAGTGATTCAAGTTCTTCGTGATAGAGGAGGTAAGAATCTCTCGGACCGATGTTCGGGTAGTTCAGTTCGGCATGAATTTCAAGCGGACCTGTAGTAATCCATTTTCCGTCTTTGTAATAGCGTCCGTTTTGAGTGATTTCGCGGATATTTATTTCCGGATTGAAGTTTGTGGCAAAAGCTTTTCCGTGGTCACCGGCGTTGCAATCCACAATGTCCAGGTATTCCATTTGTGAGAAATGGTGCTTTGCAGCGTATGCAGTCATAACACCTGTTACACCCGGGTCAAATCCACAACCAAGGATAGCAGTGAGTCCTGCTTTTTCAAATCTTTCTCTATAAGCCCACTGCCAAGAGTATTCAAAGTGAGCCACATCTTTAGGCTCATAGTTTGCTGTGTCAAGGTAGTTTACGCCACATTCCAGGCAAGCGTCCATGATAGTGAGGTCTTGATAAGGCAATGCCACATTTATCACCAAGTCCGGTTTGTGCTTTTTGAAAAGTTCCACAAGTTGAGGAACGCTGTCTGCATCAACACAGTCTGCACTTACGTTTGGTTTGCCGATAGCATCAACCACAGCTTGGCATTTTTTCAAAGTACGTGAGCAAATCACGATTTCGTTAAATACTTCGGGATTTTGTGCACATTTGTGTGCAACTACGGTGCCAACACCGCCACAACCGATGATTATTACTTTTGACATTTTTTTTATTGTAGTTATTATTAATGTTTATTAGTCGTCTTTTTTGCTGCAAATTTTTAAAACAAATTTGCTGTGATATTTCAAAATTTTGTGAAAACGTTGCGAATAATCATTGCAAATATGCAGTAAAGGTAGGTATATTTTGCAATTTTAGCAAAAAAAATAAGAGGAAAAACGAAAATTGTTTTGTTTCCTCTGTGAAGTTTTGTTTTGAAATCTGACAATATAAAAAAAATTACTCGTCATCACGACGAATAATCTTCTTACCTTAAATCTAATACCATGAAAAACTGATGCAAAGATAACGGATATATGTTTTATAACATAATTTTTAGGCTACTTTTTTCTTGTATTTAACAATAATTACAGAATAACACCCCAAAAGTTAATTAAATTAACAAACATATCCCCAAAATCTCCCTTGTTTCCAATATCTCATACAATATCTCTTATCAAACATCTAATATTCTATATAATATCTTATATCTCATTTTTCCAAATCCTGCCGGAATTTCGCAATTCACCCATATGCCAGATAAATTGCAAAATTGCGTTACCCGTAACATTTTCCCCAATCATTTCCAAAATACATTTCAGTCTTCTTTTTCGGCAAAATGTAAAATTATTGCTCGGTTAAGTGTGAAAAAATGTTTATAATTATTAAAGCTTATAATTTTTGTATAAAAAATATGTGCTAATTGAAAAAAAAAATCTACCTTTGTCAAGAATAGATGTATAATAAGTCAATAGAAAGTCAGCAAACACAAAAGCAGCCATGCACACCGCTTCCGCAGCAGACTTTACCCGGTGTGAAACATATTGAAAATCAATCATAAGCAGAAAAAATTATTAATCTAACCCAAATAAAACTAAATGACTAACTAATTATGAAAAAACAGTTATTGTTTCTGTTGTTTTCTGTCGTAGTGGTTGCCATGCAAGGTCGTACGGTTACGGGTACTGTTACTCAAGCGAGTGACGGTGATGTCGTGATTGGTGCGTCTGTAATGGTAAAAGGTACTCAAATGGGTACTACCACAGATATTGACGGAAAATATTCAATCGACGTCAAAAGCGACGATGCAGTTTTGGTGTTTACTTACGTGGGTATGAACCCTGTGAATGAAAAAGTAGGTAACCGAAGTGTGATTGACATTGTAATGAGCGAAAACTCAACGGTTCTCCAGGAAGTGGTGGTTACCGCTATGGGACAGGTTCAGGAAAAGAAAAAACTGAACTATGCCGTTCAAGCTCTTAACAGTGATGAACTTACCGCAGGACAAAGCACAAACTTTGTCAACTCCCTCCAGGGTAAAGTTGCCGGTGTTCAGGTTTCTATGGCAGGTGGTTCACCAAACTCCGCTTCACAAATCATTATCCGCTCAATTTCTTCTATCAACAGCACTCAAAACAATGAGCCGTTGTTCGTTATCGACGGTATGGCCGTTCGCGGTGCCGCTTCTTCTATGGCGGATATCAACCCGAATGATATTGAGAGCATGAGCGTGCTTAAAGGTGCTGCAGCTTCTTCACTTTACGGTACGGAAGGTGCAAACGGTGTAATCCTTATCACAACCAAGAGTGGTAAAGCCGGAGAACTGAAGACAACTGCTTCCGGTGGCTGGGAAATTTCAAATACTCTCAACACTCCGAGATTGCAACAGGTTTATGGTCCGGGTAGCTACGGTTTCTACGTTTCTAACTCTGCCGGCGGCTGGGGACCTCGCTTGGGAGCAGACGACACCTTATATGATAATGTGGGAGATTTCCTCGGAACAGGTTTCCAACAGAAATACGACTTCTCTATTTCCGGTGGTAGCGAGAAATTCTCTGCATACGCTTCTGTAAACTACCTTGACGCAGAAGGTGTGGTTCACGACGACTACAAGAAAAAACTCGGTGTGTTCCTCAAAGGAGAATTCCGCCCGTCTAAAACAGTGAAAGTTCTCACTACTATGAACTATATTGATACTAAAGGTCGCGGTTTCGGTAACTCAATGTCCACAATTTACGGTTGGGCTATCAACAAAGATATGAGCGACTACCGCACACTTGAAGGTTATCCAAACTGGGCTTGTCGCTATGACAACTGGGACGAACTTTCTGATGCTTCACGTATCAATGCCACTCTTTCTCCATATTATAGCCGATATATGGACTATTCCAAGTCTGAAAGCAACCGTGTAATCCTTAACGGTTCTATCTCTTGGGAACCTATCAAGAACCTTATCTTTACAGGTAAAATCAGCTACGATAAAGGTCATTCAACCTACGAGTCATACACTCGTGAACGCTTCAAAGGTGATGAATTCACAGTGCCTGTATCAGAACTCGGTGACCTCTATGAATCTTATGCTGCACGTATGGGTTCTTATTCATTCGACCCGTCACGTAGCGACCGTCTCGTGGTACAAGGTCTCGTAAACTATTCATACGATATCAACAAAGACCACAACATTTCCGCATTCTTAGGTGGTGAATACACAGAATCCACTGCTTACGAAGCAGGTATGAACGGAACACAGTTCCTCCTTGGTGGTGAATACTATTCACTCAATAACATTTCAGACCAGTGGTTCAGCACAAAGAACATTTCACTTTACCATACAGACTGGAACAAGTACGGTTGGTTCGGTGAATTGCGCTACGACTTCAAGGGTATGGCACAGTTGTCTGTTACAGGTCGTCTTGATGGTACATCTCGTCTCCTGCAAGCAAAGAAAAACTCTTATTTCTATCCATCTGTAACTGCCGGTGTTATCTTCTCTGAACTCTTCCACCTCCAGAATGACTGGTTCTCTTATGGTAAAATCCGCGGTAACTGGGCAAAGGTAGGTAAAGACTGTGCAAGCTACTTGTTTACACCTTCTTATAAAAAATGGCCTACATTCCCTGACGGAGGTTTCTCAATTGACCCGACTACTTCTATAGCAGACCCGAACCTTGAGCCTGAATTTATCAAAACTTGGGAAATCGGTGCAGACTTGCGTTTCTTCAACTCCAAGACAAGACTTGATGTGGCTTACTACTCCACACTCGCCGACAACCAAATCGTGACAGTGCGTGTTTCTCCGGCTTCCGGTACTATCCTCCAAACACGTAACGAAGGTTCTGTAGAAAACTATGGTATTGAAGCTACACTCAATCAAGACATTATCCAAAACCGTGATTTCCAATGGACAGCTACAGTGAACTTCTCACTGAACCGCGGTAAAGTGAAATCTCTTCCGGATCAGCTTACTGAAATCCAAGGTACACAGTACGGCGACATTTATCCGTCTGCATTCCTCGGTGGCTCAAGTACATCTATCACAGGTAAGGATTACCTCCGCACAGAAGACGGTCAGGTTATCTGCGACGAAAACGGATACCCGAAAATCAATCCTTCCAAGAGTACTCTTATCGGTAACCGTGAACCGGACTTCCTTATCGGTCTTGGCTCAAACTTCTCTTGGAAAGACCTTTCATTGTCATTCCTCGTTGACGGACGTGTAGGTGGCGATGTTGCAAACATCACAGGACGCGGACTTCTTTCAAACGGTCAGGCATACGTTCTTGAAAACTACCGCAACAGAGAAGCGGTATTCAAAGGTGTAATTGACAACGGTGACGGAACTTATTCTCCAAACACCAAGGCTATCATCTTAGACCAAAATACTATCACAAACTATATTTACAATGTTTCTTCAAACTTTATTGAAGATGGTTCATACATTCGTTTGAGCTATGTGACAGTTGCTTACGACTTCAGCAAGCTTATGAAGAAACTTGGTGGTTCAAATCCGATAAAAGGACTTAAATGTTCACTCACAGGACGTAACCTCTTCCTCCTCACCAAATACACCGGTTCAGACCCACAGATTATGACAGGTGCTTCAAGAGGTACAGGTGCTATGGGTATTGATAACTACTCAGTGCCATCACTCCGTAGCTTTAACTTTAACGTGAACTTAACATTCTAATATTAACTCCTCAATAGTAAATATCGCTATGAACAAAATAAAATTATTAGCACTTTCTCTTCTGTTGGGGATGAGCCTCACCGGTTGCGAAGACGTTTTGAAAGACAATGTCAATCCGGACAAAGCTCACACTAACGAAGTCTCTCAAGGTTTACCTGTACTTGTGTTTTACTCAAACCAGCAGGTATATGACCACGCTGAATACTACATTTACCTCTCACAGTGTCTCACCACTATGGGTAAAAGCCAAACAGGCTCTTACGCTTACAAGAGCGGTTGGGAATTTCTTTCTATGAACCGTCACCCGCAGTGGCGTCGTCACTTCTACGATATTGGTCGTAACGGTAATATCCTCATTGAAAACTCAAAGAATATCAATTCTCCAAACTTTGAGCTTATAGCACGTACTATTATGCTTATGTCTATGCAGCTTACCACTGACGCTTTCGGTGATATGCCGCGTACGGAAGCTTATCTGTCAAACGCTCCAAAGTACGACAGTCAGGCTTCTCTATATAAGTATATGTTTGAAGAAGCAGACGAGCTTATCAAACTTTATGAAGACGAAAACTACGTAAACAGCCCTACAAACTTGCCTATCAGCCAGTCTATGGACCGTGTTTATTCCGGTGACCTCAGCCTTTGGAAAGGTCTTGTATATGCTGTGAAAGCACGTCTTCTCCTCCGCAATATCCCGAACATCGACTGCAGCCAATCTGTTTGCCAAAGCATTATAGACAATGCACAGAAAGCTATTGATATTTGGCGTTCCGGTGATCTCCGCTACGGTGCTTGGTTCGGTAATGAACCTCGTTACAACTTTGATGGCGGTACTGGTGAACAAAACGCTCCTTGGAGTGAAGCTCAGCCTAAAATCAACTCTTGGGAATCACGCGATAACTTGTTGACTTCTGCAGTTCCTTCAAAATTCTTTGCTTGTGACCTCCTCGGTCTTCTCAATCCGGGAACAGACAAAGAAGGTGAATGGGACAAAAAGAACGCATACGGTACAGACCCGCGTCTCTTCCTCCTTATGATTCCGCAATCCGGTCCTAAATCCGCTATTGTTCCAACAGAAGTTGTGAAATATCGCTGTCTTGAAAACAATATCGGTGCAAGTGCAACATTTAAGCAGCCAAACTTCCCGAAACTCTATGCAGGTGCTTACGCAGGCGGTATTGATGCTTACAACTGCCTCTTCACTATGGAAGAACTCTACTTCATGCAGGCAGAAGCATACTACTGGATGGGCAACAAAGCTATGGCTTGCCAGCTTGCTAAGGAAGCTACCGAATGGAACATACAGCGTCACCTTGAAAGATTCTTCGCAGATAACGGCGGCTACTATCCTGGTCAAGGGTGTGTCGCAGCTTCTGATGACCGTAAAGACCTTGCAAACAAAATCTTCTTTGAAAACGTTAAAACTGCGTTCCTTGATAACCTCGCAAGTACAAACCAAATCAAGACAAGACCTTGTACGGAAGTTGGTAATCAGCATTGGTTCTTTGACGAAGCAAACTATACGCTTTCAGACCTTATGCAGCAGAAATACATCGCAATGTATATGCAACCGGAACAGTATACGGATATGAGACGCTACCACTTCTCTAACAAACGTAACAACTATGGTATCGGTGATGCTAACGAAATCATTTATCCTACACTCCGCCGTCCTTACAACCTCTATTCTGCTTATTGGGTTGACGGACTTACAGAAGCAGAGAAGGAAAATACTTGGATTCAGCGACTTAACTACGACCCTGAAACAGAAGACAAGTACAATCGTCCGGAACTTGAACGCCTTGGTGCTTACAAAAACCACCTCTGGCTCCGCAAACCGATGATTTGGGCTGAAGAAAAAGGTGCTCGCAAGAGTCTCACTGAAGAATAATTTGCCAGCATAATGAGTCTTATAATCAATTTTAAGAATATAAAAGTTATGAAATTAATATATAAATCAGGTCTTCTGGCTTTTGCAGTTGTAGCTTTGACATCTTGTGCAAAACACGACTTGTTTGACGATAACACTGAAATGGGTGAAAGACTCCCGACCTGCTACTGGGAAGTCACTTCCACCGCATGTAAAGCCGGAGATAATTTCGAATTTAAAGGTAAATACTACACTGAGGATGGTCACACTCCGGACCACAGTGAAGTATGGTACAACGTAACACGTGACGAAGTTGCTGAAGCTTCCGTGAAACTTGCAGGTAACACTTTCAAATACACTCAGACTATCACAGGCTCTGAAATCGTACGTCAGCCACAGCTTATTTCTTCATTCCCGCACTCTGCTGCTGAATGGGACGGCAAAGAATACGTTATTGTAGGTCAAGTGCCGACTTCTTCCACACTTTCACCGGTGGCTTGGACAGGTGTTTCCACTTGGGACCAATTTAAGTTTGACAGTTTCTTCCCAAGCACTTTCGCAGACGAATTCAAGAAAACCGTTGTGGATATGCTCACGGCAGACAACAGTTACTATGAAGCTATCAAGTACATTTATATCAACTATCCTTATACAAACGAACAGTTTGCAGAAGCAAATGCCTCAGCAGGCGTTGACCTCCCGACAGATATTGATATGAAATCCGATAACGGTACAGGTGACAAGTCAGACCGCTGGTATGCTACCACTCAGCACTACGAAGACGGTATCGTAGGTTATTACTACATTACACTTGACGAAGCAGGTGAAAAAGTTTATCATGAAGTAGGTAAAGAATATGAACCTATTGAAGGTGTAAACTACTACGCAGTGTATAAATCTTGCCACTGGGTCTTCTGCCGTTACGACGACGATGCCGGTGCTATCGTCAGCACAATCCGTCCGCAATACTTTGCTGCTTTCAAACAGCTCTTTGAACTCATCTCATTTGACGAATGGGTTTATGAAACTTCAAAGAAAGAATACGCTGTAAGCTTTAACAGAACATACAAAGTTCAAGCAGACTTCCGTGTTTACGACACTGAAGGCAACGTAGGTATTGCTTACGACAAAAAGGATATTTCTATCAACTAATACAACAAACTACATAATATAACACTCATTCACTATGAAATTTATTAGTAAAATATTTTTCCTCTTAGCAGCTGCGTTGACCACTACAGCCTGCGTTGACAAGGAAGCGGACTATATCTCCATTCCTGATGAGGATGTCAATTTCACATATAGTGTTGCAGGAGACCAATATACTCTCGACTATTACGTAGTTTCGAGTATCCAGTTTACGAACACTTCTGCTAAAACAGGTTCTTTTGTTTGGGATTTCGGCGACGGAACAACTTCAAACGAAGCCAACCCTGTCCACAAATATTCTAAAGCCGGCATTTACAACGTAAAACTTACGCTTGACGGTGTTGGATATAAGGAATCAAAACTCATGATATACGATATTGCTCCGGCATTGTCTATTGACACTCAATCCACAGACATTATCGAAATCAATGAAACCAAGGTTTCTTTCAAACTTGCTCTTCCTAACCCGGAAAACCTCCGCGTACGCTACGAATGGTCTTTCCCGGAAGGTACTATCGGTCCTGACGGAAAGCCACTTGAATCATTCACAGGCTATGCAGAATCCGACGGTTCTGTTTCATACCCCGGCGAAGTTTCTTTCAAGAACATCGGTTCACAAAAAATCGTTATCAACACTTACTTTGATATTGATGGTGAAAACCGTCGTCTTGAAGAATCTTACTTGAACGTGCAGGTAGGTTGCTCTTTTGAAGCTCCAACTATCTACTACGCTCAAAAAGACGGTAACATCAAGGCTATCAAACTCGTGGATACATCTCTTCTTCCTAAGGGAACAAAAGTGCTCCCTTATGATATGGGTGTAAAATCCGGTAACAATCCTTTCAACATCTGCTACGGCGAAGTACCCGTGCAAGATGAAGAAGGAAATATTACAAACGAAGGTTGGATTTATATCCTTGACGCAGGAAAGCAGTATTACTACGTAAACGACGAATCCGGTACACTCGGTGACGGACTTATCACTGCTATGCGTACAGATGGAACAGGTGTGAACACAGTGATAACAAACGTTGGCGGCTATGCTTTCAACGACCCATTCCAAGGCTTTGTTTATAACGGCAAGATTTATTTCTCAGACCGTAACCAAGGCGTTTCCTCTGTGGACCTCACAGCTCGCGGTGAAGTTGTTAAGGCTAATTCCGAAGGTCAGAGAGACTCATACGTATTCCACAATCAGCTTATTCCTTACTACGGTCGCGGTATTGCTTATGGTGCTATCTCAGCAGGTATGTATCGTGATTCAAACGGTATTTGGTGGTGGGCTAAAGACTATAGCGGTAACGGAATCTATCGTTTCAAAGATTCTGATATCTATACTACTGCAGCCGCTGCTGAAGCAGCCGCTTCACCTTACGGAATAGTTTGCTCCGGTATTAAATTGCGTACATTTACTATCGATGAAGAAAGAAAGAGCCTCTACATCTGGCGTTACAACTCATTTGATGGTTTTGCAGTATATCCTCTCCCGGGTCCAACAGAAAATGTGACAATGTTTGAGCCTACTACTTCAATTCAGATGTACGCAGACCCAATCAATACTACAGACTCTGAAGGTGTTTACACTACTCAGTTTGCATTGGACAAAGAAACAGGTAGAGTATTCTTCGGATTCCGTCCTATTGAAACGGATACTTCAAAACTCGGACAAGGTATTGTTTACTATGACCCGAATACCAAAAAAATGGCTCGTTACGGAGAAACAAGCGACGCTATCCTTGGTATCTGCATCAATCCTAACAAGTCCAAATTGTTTTAATTGAAATAACTGCATTTTTTAGCAGTACTCATATTTATAATTTATTAGTGGTTCGGCTATCAAAGTCGAACCACTTTTTTCATACATTCAGGAGGCTATTTCATACATTACTAAAAGTTTTATTATCTTTTTCAAAATAATATGACTAATTTTGTGTCGTAAACATAAATGTGAATGAAAAAACATCTGGTAATATCCACATCTATTGACCTGGTGAGAATCTCACCGGACAAAATTGTGTATTTCTCCTCCGACGGAAACTATACCACCATAGTTCAGACAGACGGAGAAACACGTATGGTGTCTTATCAGTTGGGACAAATAGAGAAACTTATAGATGCCCAACTCGGAAGTGAGGGCAATGTCTTTATTCGCATAGGTAAAAGTCTGATTATTAACCGCTCCTATATATACTATATCAATGTGCCGAGGCAAAAACTCATTCTTTCAGACGTTACGGCATTTAATCACTCCGTTACGGCATCTAAGGAGGCATTGAAACAGTTAAAGGAACTTTTGGAAAAGGAGTCCAAATAAGTGTTATGATAGAACTTAATGACATAAAAGATGACCAAATCCGCATTTTGGGCGATACGGAGAAAGAGCAATCGTTTTTTAGCAAACACCGTAAGGCTATTGTTTTTTCATCTATCGTCGGGATTTTGGTAATAATTATTCTCGTTTTGTGCTTTTTATTGTCTTTGTCTGCTCCGGCGACGGAAGAAGTTGGAGAGGAAACGATATTGACGGAAGAAAATGCAGAAGAAGTGTGTGAACAGGAGAGCCCTGTTGTCATTAAGCCGCTTGGCAAAGTTGTTGATGCATCGGCAGAGGCTTTCACGGAAATCTTCGACACAATAATAAATGATATTCCTATCAGAATTTTTATCCCGCATAATGCAGAAATGTCTCTCCGCCTCGGACGTGTGTCACACAAAGATAAGAGTATAGTCTATGCGGCTCAGGCAGCAGACGTGCGTGCTGATAATGGCGGTATCGTGGGTGCGTTTGTTCTTAAAGGCGAACCTAAGTCTTGGGGGTTGTCAAAGAAAGGATTTTGTGCTAATATTGATGGTGTTATCACTATTGGTGTGGCTGATAACTCTCCTCTATTTGAGGAAGCAACGGAAAAAGGCGGATATTTCTTCCGCCAGTATCCGCTTGTGAGCAATCGTGAAATCGTAGAAAATGTGCTGAAGGGAAAATCTATCCGTCGAGGTATATGTGACAGAAATGGTGAAATATTTATGGTACAGACGCTTACTAATGAATCTTTGCACGATTTCTCACAAGCACTTGTGGATTTATACGTGGATAATGCCATTTACCTTGTAGGCTCGTGTGCTTATGGTTGGGCAGTTGATGAGGATGGAAAACGTCTTGAATTCGGTGAGAAAATCAGATATAGAGCTCGCTCCAGAATTAAACCTGCCATTAGCTATATCGTATGGACAAAAAAAACTGTTCGGACTGCCGATTCCGGAAGCCGGAAATGATGAAATTGCACAACGCAAGTTAATTCATACACTAAATAATATGTTTCGTACAGTTGCCGGTTTTTATGGTGATTGTACGATTTTTTTTTGTCAATTTTGTATGTGAGAAATTATGAATATTATAAATAATAAACCACATACAAAACCAATGAAAAGAACTGTTATTCGCTTTTTTGCAGTATTTTCCGCAACAATTCTGGCTGCTTGTGCTTCCGTGACTATGACAGATGAGGAAGCACAAAAATGGATTGCGGCATACACTCCCTTGCATATAGATATCACGGACGATGTCTGCATTATGCCCACGGAATTACTTTTAGAACACCTTGATGAGTCTAACCTGTGTGAAGATATTTTTTCTTTTTCTCCTTCGCTCAAAGGAGTGACATTCTACGATACTTGCACGTCTTGCATCAAGTTCAGACCGAAAGAAGGCGAACTCAAGCAAGGCGAGAAATATTTTTGTCGTTTGGATATGTATGCTCTTACCGGAATAGACTCTTTGAGTGATTTTTCATTTGAATTTTATGTAGATAAACGCGAAACGAGGATTGCGGATTTAAGTTTACACCTTGATGCGGACAGTGCGAGCCGTGTGGTGGCGGAGGGCTTTTTGTTGCTCAGTCATGAACTTGACGCAAAAAACATTACTAATAGTGCTCTGTCTTGCAGCGTTGTAGGCAGCAAAGTAAAAATTACGCCTACGGAAGACAAAAAGCGATTTGCATTTACCATTGAGGGTATTATTCGCCGCCTTGATAATTATGAAGCGGAATTGGTTTTCTCGCCCGGTAATAATTTTTCGCCCTCAACGACAAGCATTACTATACCCGGGCTCAGCGGTTTTGATGTTCTTTCCGTAGAGCTGCGTGATGCCACTCAACCATACTTAAACATTGAGTTTACATCGCCACTTGATGAATCTCAGGAACTTGACGGACTTGTCACTATTGATGAAATGGAAAATTTGCGTATAGACCGCCGTGGTGCAAACGTAAAAGTGTTTTTTCAGCGTAGCGGCTTGAAGAATTTCACTTTGCGTCTGTCTGAACTTATACGCTCGGCAAAGGGCAACACTCTTAAAAGCGAAGTGATGCAAATTATCAGTCAGGAACTGATTCCTCCGGCAGTGGAAGTGCCTTTGTCCGGAACGATATTGCCGAATAACGGAAACCTCAAATTGCCGTTTCGTGCAGTGAATTTAGCCGCAGTAGATGTGGAAGTGGTGAAGATTTATGCGGATAACGTGCTTCATTTCCTTCAAATAAATGATATTGAAGATAATTACAGTCTCCGACGCTGGGGAAAGTTGATTTATCGCCAAACAGTAAGACTTGATGGTGACAAATCGCTTAATCTCCACGATTGGCAGAACTTTTCCATAGATTTGAAAAATCTTTTTCAGCGAGAAAGAGGTGCTATTTATTCCGTGCGACTCAGTTTCCGCAAAGCCTATTCGCTTTATGGCAAAGAAAAAGCGGAAGATTTTGAATTGTTGAGCGGTGTTAAGGAAAAAGACCGTGAATATTGGGAAGAGAATCATGATTATAGCAGAAGATACAGTCGTCCCGGTGAAAATTATGGTTATTTTAACTGGAAAAGTGCTGATGACCCGGAGTCCGATTCATACTATATGGGAGACAATAGCACTGTGGATTATAATCTTGCTGCATCAAATATCGGTCTGATAGCAAAGCATGGGGAGAATAACGAGTATTTATGTGCTGTTACGGATATTTTATCTGCGGCTCCGCTTGCCGGCATTACCATAAAAGCCTATAATAATCAGATGAGGGTAATGGGTACTGCTGTGACAGATTCCCAAGGTTTTGCTGTGCTTACTCTGCCATATGTGCCACAAATAATTACCGCTTCTGACGGTATTTCAACAACATACCTGAAAATCAACAGTGGAACGGAACTCTCCACAGACGCCTTTGACGTAAGCGGCACAGAGAATAAAAAAGGTATAAAGGGATATATTTACGGTGAACGCGGTGTGTGGCGTCCCGGTGATGATATTTACCTCACACTTATAGTGGAGGACAAACTGAAGTCTTTGCCTGCCAATCACCCCGTAACCGCCGAATTGGTTTCTCCTGCGAGGCAAGTATTCGAAAGCAAAGTTATTACGCAGTCTGCTCCCGGCATTTATGTTTATCATACTGCAACTGCAGATGATTCTCCTACAGGCTATTGGGAAGCACGTTTTAAGGTGGGAGGACAGACGTTCAGTCACACGGTGAGAATAGAAACAGTGAAGCCTAACAGACTTAAAATAAAAATGAAAATTCCAAAGGTGCTGTATGCCTCAGGAAAGAAAAATAAGGTGGGCGTGGAAGCAAATTGGCTCTCGGGTGCAATTGCTAAAGGACTTAAAACAAAGTTGGAAATGTCGCTTTACGAGATTTCCACACCCTTTGAGCAGTACAAAAATTTCGTGTTCACAAATCCGTTGGTCTCTTTTTCAGACTATGAAAGCACAATACTTGAGAGTACACTCGATTCTGAGGGAAAACTGGCGGCAGACGTCGTAATCCCATATTCTAAAAAAGCTCCCGGCATAATGCGTGCAAATATTGTAGCACGCATACAGGAAGCCGGGGGCGATGAGAGTGTTTCAGCGGAATCCGTGAGGTTTTCGCCGTATAATTCATACGTTGGCATAGATATTGGAAATAGAAATTTTGAGACAGGTAAAGATTTGATATTCAATGTGATAAATGTTGATGGAAACGGCAGACTTAAGGATACTGAGTCTCTGAAATATCAAATTTACAAGATTGAATGGAACTGGTGGCGAGAAGGTTTTGCTGATGAGTACGCCAAATATGTGCAGGGGCAATATTCTCAACCTGTTGCTTCCGGAAAACTGAAAACGGTTGGTGGCAAGGCAACCATAAAGTTTAAGGTGGAAAATGAAAATTGGGGGCGTTACCTGATTTATGTGCAAAATGAAAAGAGTAATCACGCTACCGGTGGAGAAATATTTGTTGATTGGTCGGATTGGGGTGGACTCTCTGAAACCGATGACCCTAAACATTCTTCTATGCTCTCGTTTTCTCTGGACAAGTCAAACTATGAGCCGGGCGAAACAGCTACTGTGTTTTTCCCGAAGTCACCGGGTGGACGTGTGCTTATTTCCGTGGAAAACGGCTCAAAGGTGATAAAATGTTTTTGGAAAAACCTTGCAGCAGAAAAGGAAACGGCTGTGAAACTGCCTGTTACGGCGGATATGTCACCAAATTTCTACGTTCATGCCACACTTCTCCAACCTCATGCTCAAACGGTAAACGATTTGCCTATAAGAATGTATGGTGTTCAAGGAGCACTTGTCTATGACAGGAAAAGCGTGTTGCACCCCGTGGTAACCGTTGCAGATGAAGTGCAGCCGCAGCAGGAATTTGCATTGCGTATTGCTGAAAAAGACGGCAAAAAGATGAGTTACACCCTTGCGATTGTTGATGAAGGACTTTTGGATTTGACGTCTTTCCGCACTCCCAATCCATGGGCTGCTATGAATCAGCGTGAAGCACTTGGGGTTAAAACTTGGGATATGTATAGGGACGTGATAGGTGCTTACAGCGGTGCTTTCAAGTCTATTCTGAGTGTGGGCGGTGATATGGCATTGCGTAAGGCTTCGGGTATGGAGAAACGTTTTAATCCTGTGGTGAAATTCCTGGGTCCGTTTACCATTTCCGGTGGCAGCAAGGTTCATAAAATAAAGTTGCCAATGTATGTAGGTTCAGTGCGAGTTATGGTTGTTGCTTCTAATGGTGTAGGAGGCTATGGAAGTGCGGACAAAACGGTCACTGTGGCGTCTCCTTTGATGCTCCTGCCTTCTTTGCCGCGTACGCTTTCGTGTGGTGATAAAGTTTCTTTGCCGGTAAATGTGTTTGTTTCTGATGCTGCTGCGAAAAATGTGACAGTGAGTGTAAAAGCGGACGGACCTGTAAAAGTTACCGGCACAAGCACGAAAAATGTGGCATTTCCGGGAAAAGGTGAAAAACTTGTGAATTTTGACCTCCTTTGTGACAAAAGCAAGGAAGGAAAAGCGAAGATATTTATTTCTGCTTCGTCAGGCTTACGGACATTCCGCGACACAGTGTTTATTGACGTGAAAAATCCGAATCCGGTAATCACGGAGTGTGTTTCCAAAACTATTTCAGGAGGTAAAGCGGCTGTTTTATCCGTGAAAGCGGGGAAAGGCAGTGATTGCACTCTTGAAGTGGCTACAATGCCTTCAATAAACTTCAGCGGGGTGCTTGGTTTTGTGAAAAACTATAGCCATTTATGCACGGAGCAATTGTCCTCAAGGGCTATGTTTCTGCTTTATTGCCGCAATTTCCTTAGTGCGGAAGAACAGTTACAGGCAGAACAGGCATTGCCGGATATTTTAAGGTGTTTGATGACACGACAGTTGGCAAGTGGCGGCTTTGCTTATTGGGACGATATGGAAGTAGCACACCCATGGGTGTCAACCATGGCAGGATTAGTGATGTGCGAGGCATATCGCCAAGGATTCTTTATTGACGAGTCATCTCTTAGCCGTTGGAAAGAGAACCAAAAGAAAGAGGCTCGCAATTACCGCCACTCCACTGTCAATTCTGAAGATTTGGTGCAGGCTTATCGCCTTTATTCACTGGCTATTGCCGGGGAAACTCCTACGGCGGCAATGAATAAGTTGCGTGAGAGCAAATCTGTTTCACGCTCTGCTCTTTTCTGTCTCTCTGCGGCGTATTCCGTTGCCGGACAGAAAGATGTGGCAATACGATTGATAGAACGAGCAGAAAATACACAGTGCACGCCAGGTGATTATTCCACTTTCTACTCCCCTCTGCGAGATACTGCTCTGGAATTGCTTTCGTTTTCACTTGCAGGCGAAAAGAGTAGGGCAATGGAAATTGCAATCCGTGTGGCAAAAGAATTTAATCCGCAAACATATGTGACACAGGAAGTAGCCTTTGTAAGTGCAGCGGTAAGTGCAATGAGTGAAATTGCAGATAGGAGCAGTTGTGATGTGAAAGTGACGGAAAAAGGGAAAACTCCGATTGTTTTTAAGGGACTTACAGGCAATAAGGTTCTTGCCGTGAACGGCGGCTCGCAGAGTGTGACGGTGGAAAACGGTGGTAAAAAAGATATATTTGTGTCGCTGTCCACCATTCGTCGTCCTGCCGTAGGAGAAATTATTCCTGCGTGTTCGTCAGGTGTGACGTTGAGCGTTAAGTATTTTGATGTGACCGGAAAAGAAATATCCGTGAATAGTCTTAAACAGGGTGAAGAATTTCGTGCTTGCATTACTGTGAAAAAGTCTGCCGGGGATTCGGAATCGATGGCTCTGACGTTCGCAATACCTTCCGGTTGGGAGATTTGGAACGACAGGCTTATGGGCAAAGGCAGTGATGAGAGATATGATGTTTACGATGACCGCATTTGCTGGTATTTCCCGGCAAAAATATGGGAAAATAGAGAGTTCTCTGTCCGTTTGCGTGCAGCATGGTGCGGCAAATACGTATTCCCGGCTACGGTTTGCGAAGATATGTATGACACTAAGTGTAAGGCAGTAGTGCCGAATGCTTTTGTGGAAATAGTAAAATGATGATTTATTTTTTTTAGGTTTATTATTTATGAAACTATCGGTCGTAAACAGTGTGAAAAAGTTCTTTTCTTTCATTAAAAGGAGAAGAAAACTTGTGCTCATTGTTTTGCCGATAGTTTGTTTATTTGTGTGGTGGCTTTTTTGTCTGCCGGAGGATTTGTTTGAAAATACTCCTTATTCCACGGTTGTGACAGACAAAAACGGAGAACTTATAGGAGCACGTGTGGCTGATGATGGGCAGTGGCGTTTTCCTCCGTGTGACACTTTGCCGGAAAAATTTGTGCGGGCACTCATAGAATTTGAGGATTGCGGTTTTTATTCGCATTGCGGTGTCAGTCCGTCGGCTCTTGCCCGTGCCGTGGTGCAGAATGTGCGGAATGGAAGGGTTGTGAGCGGTGGCAGTACAATTTCAATGCAGGTAATCCGCCTGTCTAATCCGCAACCGCGAAATCTATATCAGAAAATCCTGGAAATGTTTAAGGCAATGCGTTTGGAGGCACGCTACTCAAAAGAGGAGATTCTTAGGATGTATGCCTCGCATGCCCCTTTTGGAGGCAATGTGGTTGGAATAAATGCGGCAATGTGGAGATACCTTGGCAAAGAAGATGCAGAACTGTCCTGGGCGGAAGCAGCCACACTTGCTGTGATGCAAAATTGTCCTTCAAAGATTACTGTTTCCAAAAATCGTGACCTGCTTTTGCAAAAACGAAACAGGTTGCTGAGGCGGCTTTGTGAAAAAGGTGTTATTACGGAGGAGGAATATTCATGGGCTTACGATGAGCCGCTGATTATGATGCCGGAATCTCTGCCGCAGCATGCTCCGCACTTGGTGGAAAACTACTGCCGCTCCGCTCATGGATTAAGAACTTGCACTGCAATAGACCTGAGCCTCCAGAAGAGGGTGGAAGATTTACTCACAAAGTGGAATCGGGAGTTTCGTTTGTCCGGAGTGAGTGATATGGCTGCTGTAATAATTGATGTGCATAGCGGTGAGCCTGTGGCATACTGTGGAAATGCGGACATGGAATACGACCGTGAGGGGAAATGCGTGGATATCGTGCGGGCATCGCGTTCTTCCGGCAGTATTCTCAAACCTGTTCTTTATGCTGCAGCAATGAGTAATGGCACTATTTTGCCGCATACTTTACTCCCTGATGTGCCAATGGATTTTGGGGGCTTTGCACCAAAAAATTTTGACGGGACATACCTTGGAGCCGTACCTGCAGATGTGGCTCTTGCACTGTCGTTGAATGTGCCAAACGTGCATTTGCTCAAGGAATATGGTGTGATGAATTTTGCGGATTTGCTGAAACGTTCGGGATTTACATCTTTGACACGTCCTGCGGATAAATATGGGTTGTCACTGATTTTGGGCGGAGCGGAGGTAACTCTTCGTGATGTGGCAATGTGCTATGCCAAGATGTCTGCCGTATGTTGCGATTCTACTGCTTATCGTGATTTTCCGTTGAGAGACCGTGTGTCGCTTTACTATATGTTTGAGGCAATGTATAGCGTAAACCGTCCGGACCAAATAGACCTCAGTCGTGTGAGCAGCGTGCAGAATGTGGCATGGAAAACGGGTACGAGTTATGGTAGCCGCGATGCCTGGGCGGTAGGTGTAACGCCGAATTTTGTTGTGGGTGTATGGGTTGGGAATGCAGACGGAAGTGGAGTTTCCGGACTTACAGGGGCAAAATTTGCCGGACCGGTGATGTTTGAGTTGTTTGGGCTGTTAAGAGATTGTGGTAGTTTTGAGATGCCGAGTGAGAAAGAGAGTATAATGATGAATGTCTGCTCACAATCCGGTTATCCTGCAGGAAAAAATTGCAACAAAACAGAGGTGCTACTTGTGCCTAAAGGTGCTAAAAACAGCAAAGTATGTCCATATTGTCGCGAAGAATCGGTGTCGCTTGATGGTAATTACAGAATTACAGACCGTAGTGAACTTGTAGTGAAGCAAAACTTTTTTGTGCTTCCGCCACTTATGGAGCATTATTACAAACCGCTCCACCCGGAGTATGTTTCTTTGCCACAGTTGAAATCTTACTATGCTACAACCTCGGGGGCACAAATGCACTTTATCAGTCCGGCAAACGGTAGTATTATTTCGCTTGCTCGTCATGCAGACGGCACTCCCGGCAATGTTATTTGTCAGGTTACTCATTCAAATTCTTCCGCTGAAATTTTCTGGCATTTAGATAATAATTATTTAGGTTCTACCACAACCATCCACGAAATGTCGGTCTCTCCATCTCCGGGCTATCACAAAATTACCATTATAGACAATTTTGGAGAAAGTTTGGATTTGGAAATAGTGATAAAGTGAAAATATGTGAGATATTTCGCCGTGTTTAACATTATTTGATAATAGGGGCGGTGGGTGATTTGAAATTTTAAGATTAAACAATACCTTAGGGATAATTTTTCTGAAGAATCCAAAAGAAATTTAATGCTTGCTCCCGCAAATAATCAAGATTTGACACCCCTAAATGTTGTTTCTTCAGTCACTTTTACCAATTTTGCATTTGCTGTTGGACTCTACATATTGCTTTTATCAATTATATCATTTGTCATATCAATTATATTTAATATCTTTGTAATTTCATTTGTTAATATATAATATTATCATGGGTAAACTAAAGTTTTCTATAACGGGGCTATTTTTTATAGCGACATTCCTCATTTCGTATGCACATGACTTTAAAGTCAATGGTATTTATTACAACAAAAATGCGGATGGAACAAGTGTTGCCGTGACTTATAGAGGTAATTCTTACAATGAATATTCTGGCGAATATTCGGGAAATGTAGTGATTCCTTCCTCTGTGACGTATTCAGGCAATACTTATTCAGTCACTTCTATTGGAAATTCAGCATTTAAAGGTTGCGATGGATTGACATCAATCACCATCCCCAATTCTGTCACTTCTATTGGTGATTATGCATTTCACTGGTGCGATGGATTGACATCAATCACCATCCCCAATTCCGTCACTTCTATTGGTAATTCTGCATTTTCCGGTTGCAGTGGCTTGGCATCAGTGACAATAGGCAATTCCGTCACTTCTATTGGTGATTCTGCATTTTACTGGTGCGATGGCTTGACATCAATCACCATCCCCAATTCCGTCACTTCTATTGGAAATTATGCATTTTTTCATTGCAGTGGCTTGACATCAGTGACATTAGGCAATTCCGTCGCTTCTATTGGTAATTCTGCATTTTGGAGTTGCGATGGCTTGACATCAATCACCATTCCCAATTCCGTCACTTCTATTGGTGAACGTGCATTTCAAGCTTGCGATGGCTTGACATCAATCACCATCCCCAATTCCGTCACTTCTATTGGAAATAAGGCATTTTCCGGTTGCAGTGGCATGACTACCATTAGTGTAGAAAGTGGAAATACAGTGTATGATTCAAGAAATAATTGCAATGCTATTGTAGAGTCAGCAACCAACACACTTATGTGTGGATGCAAGAATACGGTTATCCCCAATTCCGTCACTTCTATTGCAAATGATGCATTTTCCTGTTGCAGTGGTTTGACATCAATCACCATTCCCAATTCCGTCACTTCTATTGGTTATTCTGCATTTTACTATTGCGATGGCTTAAATTTGTTAAGGTGCGATGCCGTAACGCCGCCGTCTCTTGGCTATGATGTTTTTTATAAAGTTAATAAATCAACATGCAAGTTGTTGGTTCCGGACCAATCTATTAGCCAATACAAAGCCGCA